>Ga0182027_10005034_pt1 | contig 20223 bp, 10 predicted proteins | sample 712E1DmetaG_FD_121300 | JGI IMG/M metagenome (GOLD analysis project Ga0182027, IMG submission 121300) | Permafrost microbial communities from Stordalen Mire, Sweden - 712E1D metaG (Illumina Assembly) | ecosystem: Environmental > Terrestrial > Soil > Wetlands > Permafrost | place: Sweden...
GAAACACGGCAGACCGTGTCCGCGGATGCCGGGCCAGGCCTCGGCGACTGGCTGGCCGCGACTCCGCTACCCGACGGAATCAATTCAACGCCAGCCTTGCGCGCGGCCCGGATGGCCTCGCCTATGCTCATGCCGGTGAAATCGGGAAATGTGACTGGCCCGCCACCTGTCGCCGCCGTCGGCGTTTCGTCATCCTCGGCCAGGGCGCCATCTTCGGCGTCGCTCTGTTCGCTGGCCACCACCGCGGCCGGTTCGTCGAGTCCGGGGCCATCGGGCTCTGCTTCGACCACGGCTGGCCTAGGTTGAGACTTGCCGGGCTTCTTGTTCTGCTTGTCTTGGGCGACCGCGGGCATCGAAGGCGCCACACCGAGATAGCGAAGCGCGCTCTCGGCAATGGCCTTGAAAGCGGGTGCGGCCACCACACCACCGTAGTGGATCCCTTGCGGCTCGTCGATCATCACGGCAACCACCAAGCGAGGGTTGTCGGCGGGCACGATGCCGACAAAGGACGAAAGAAACTTCGACGAATCGTAGCGCCCGTTAGTCACCTTTTGCGCAGTGCCGGTCTTGCCAGCGACGGGGTAGCCCGGAATTGCGGCGGCCTTGGCGGTTCCGTCTTCGGTCACGCCTTGCATGATGGTCAGCAAAGTGCGAGCCGCGCTTTCGGACATCACGCGCGTGTCGCCACGCGCTTCTGGCGGCCTCTCCACTGGCTCAGGTTTTCCGTCGCTGCCAATGTAGTGCAGCGCGAGCCGCGGCGGATGGTAAACGCCGTAGGCGGCAATGGCGGCGAATCCCGCGGCCAGCTGCACGGGCGTCACGGTCAAGCCCTGGCCGAAAGCGTGCGTGGCAAATTCGATTTCACCCCAGCGCGAGATGGGGCGCAAGATCCCGCGGCGCTCGCCGGGCAGTCCGAGATAGGTCGGCCGACCGAAGCCGAAACGATCGAGCGCGTTCCACAAGCCTTCCTTGCCGAGGCGCCGGGCAATCTTCACGGTGCCGATGTTGCTCGAAAACTTGAACACCTCGGCCGCGCTCAGCACGCCCTTGGGGTGGTCGTCGCGGATGTGGAACTTGCCGACCACCAGCTGGCCCATCTGGCAGTCGAATTTGTCCTCGGGCCTCACCTTGCCGGCATCGAGGGCCGCAGCGAAAGTGAACGTCTTGAGCGTCGAGCCAGGCTCAAAGGTGTCCGAGATGGTGCGGTTGCGCGCGCCGCGCTTGGCCGCATCCTGCGGATCGTTGAGGTTGTAGGTGGGCACGCTGGCCATGGCTAGGATCTCGCCCGTGCGCGGGTCGATCATCACCGACATGCCGGCCTTGGCGTTGTGTTTGGCCACGGTGTCGGCGAGGATGCGTTCGGTTTCAAATGTCAGGTAGCGGTCGAGGCTGAGCACCAGATCCTTGCCCGCCGACGAGGACGAATCGATGGCGCCGTCGACCAGCAGGTCGCGGCCCAGTCGGTCGTGCACGCCCACGACTTCCATGCCCGTGCCTTGCAAGGCCTTGTCGAAGCCAAGCTCCACGCCTTCCAGGCCCTTGCCGTCAAGACCGGCGTGGCCGACCACGGTCGCGGCCAGCGCCCCGTTGGGGTAGACCCGGCGCGGCTCTTTACGCGTGCCCACGCCGGTCAATCCCAGACCCGCCACCGCCTTGCTCTCGTCGGGCGTCACGCGCCGCTTGACCCACGCGAAATACTGCTCGCGCTTGCCGGCCAAGTTCTTGTCCAGTTCGCGCACGTCCATGTGCAAGGCCGCGGCCAGCTTGCGACTGCCGCCCTCCACGAAAGCCAACTGGCGCGGGTTGCAGTACACCGAATCCAGATCTGCTGTCGAGGCCAGCTCGTTGCCCTTGCGGTCAAAAATGCGACCCCGGCGCGGCGCAATTTCGATTTCGCGCAAGTAGTTGTTCTCGGCCCACTCGCGCAGCTGCGCCGCTTCGCGCACCTGCAGCTGCACCGCGCGCCGTCCGACCAGGTAGGCCAGGCCAAGCAGACTCAGCCCGAACAGGACCACGCGCAACTTGGTCCAAGTGGTCGTCATGGTTGATGGGAACCCTGAGAGGGTTCCCATTCCCTCCCGCGATGGTTCGCCGCCGGCAAAGCCGGCGGGCTCGCCACGCGAATGGCCTCTCCCGCGTTGGCCAAACCCGCGTGAATGTTCGCGGGGGCGGGTGGCCGCATGCCGAGTTGGTCTCGCGCAATGGCGATGATGCGCGCGGGATCCTTGAGCATGCCGATCTCGATTTCAAGATGTCGCCGTTGCAGAGTCAGCTCGCGAGAGGCCCGCTCTTCCTTGCCAAGCGCGATGGCGACCTCGATGCGCTTTGCGTGAACCGCCACGTGCGCGGTCGCCACCAGGGTCACGCCCAGCACAATCAAGCCAATCAGGCCAAAGCTCAGCCTGCGTCTTGCGCCGCCAGATTCAACGACCGCTTTGGCTTCGGCGACCGGAGAAGTCATACGGGCAACCTTTCCACCGCGCGTAACTTGGCCGAGCGCGAGCGCGGGTTGCGTGCACGTTCTTCCTCGCTGGCGGTGACCACGTGTTTGGTCAGAATGCGTAGGCACGGCTTGGCGGCATCGCGGCCAGCCAGGGTGCGGAAGCTTCGCTTGACCATTCGATCCTCAAGCGAGTGAAAACTGATGACGACCAGGCGTCCGCCCGGCTTCAGACACGATGGGGCATCGGTCAAAAACCTCTCGAGTTCGCCGAGCTCGTCGTTTAGGGCGATGCGCAGGGCCTGAAAGGTTCGCGTGGCGGGATCTCTGTTGCGCTCGCGTCTGCCGATGGTGCGCGCGATGAGTTGAGACAGGGCAAAGGTGGTAGACAGATCCTCACTGCCGCGCGCCTCGACGATGGTGTGGGCAATCTTGCGGGCGAAGCGCTCCTCGCCGAGATCGCGCAAGATCCGTTCGAGTTCGTCCACATCCGCCCGGCGCAAAAAATCCGCCGCAGTCTCGCCCAGGGACTGGTCCATGCGCATGTCGAGCGGGCCGTTGTGGCGGAACGAGAATCCCCGCTCGGAGCGGTCGAGTTGCATGGACGAAACCCCCAGGTCCACCACGCAGCCATCCACGAGAGGAGCCTTGGCGCCTTCCAAGATGGAGCGGATGGATCCGAAGCGCGCGTGCTCCAGCATCACCCGCTCGCCAAACGGCGCCAGGTTCTCCGCCGCGCGTGCGATGGCCTCCTGGTCGCGGTCGATACCAACCAGCCGCCCGTCGGGCGACGAACGCCGCAAGATCGCGGCGGCATGTCCACCCAGCCCAACCGTGGCATCGCAGTACACGCCCCCCGCGGAGGGCGCAAGGAACCCCAAGGTCTCTTCTAAAAGGACGGGTGAATGGCCAGGGTCTTGAGCGATCTCGGTAATCATCGATGGCAAAGTTTGTCGGCGGGCGCCTGAGACTCACTGTTCCATTGCCGTCGGTGACGGGGCGATCCCGCGCCCCCAACGGAATAGAAACCCAATACGGGCAGTTCATTCGTAGCGCACGAAACCCAACCATCATCCAACCGCCACTCGCCAAGTCAATTTTTTGCACCGTGCTTTTCCCTAATAATTGCAAGCAGATTGAATGATATTGCGGCCCTCATCAGAATCCGTCACAGGCCTTCTGTAACCAAAGAAGCAGTAATAAAAATCACATACAAACTGACGTCCAATATGCGTAACCCCGCTTGACTACAGGCTTCTTTTGAGCGATAACGCAAATGTCAAGAGGCGGTTCAGCCAGGAGAAGGAGTGGTTGTCCATGGAAGCGAGGTTGTTCGAACTTGACGCAAAAATGGGAATGCTTGCCGAGAAGGCCAGCAGTTTTCCAGACAAGGTCACGAGTGACTACCAGTACAAGCTGGATATCTCGTGGCTCTTCCACGACAACGCCCTCGACGGCGTCGTGCTTTCCTATTCCGAGTTGAAAGCCGCTATCGACCAGCGAATCATCAGCGACGTTTCCCTGATTCCGACCTACGAAGAGGTTCGCACGCACAAGCAAGCCGCGGACTATCTGCGCGAGTTGGCTCGGGCCAAGAAGCCACCAGTCGTTGATCTCGATTTCGTCCGCAAGCTCTACGCCATGGTCACGCCGGATGCGGTGGCCAAGGGCTGCCCGTACCGCAAGGAAAACCCCTTGCACCGGCTGTACTATCACGAGATCTGTCCGCCCGAGAAGATCGTCTACCAGATGCGCAAGCTGGGCGAATGGTTGGAGTCATCCGAGTACGCGTCCCTGCATCCGGTGGTTGCGGGCACACGCCTTCAGCTCAAGCTGCTGCGCGCCTACCCGTGGACCAAGAACGCAGGCAAGGTCGCGAGACTGCTCACCAATTACGTTCTACTCCGCGCCAAGTACTTGCCTGCCATCATCCATTCCATCGACCGGCAGCGCTACTACGAGGTGCTCCGCCACGACAACGACGGCCTGCTCGGCCTGGTGGTCGAATCGCTCGAAAACGGTATCGATACCACGACCAAGTTCTTCGACGAGTTGGGCGGCATCAAAACCCGTCGAGCGAGTTGATGAAGCCGGCAGGCTCCGAACGCGTTTGCGACCCACTTTCTTGGGTCTGGCCGCGGTTGGCGTAGAATCAGCCAAGGCTGCCAGGGCGGGATCTGGCGCCGGGGGCCGATTGACGTCGATCGCCCGTCCTTGTCACCGCGCCGGAGGCGAGTCAGGGAATGAACACACTAGCGGATCAGGTCGTCGAGTTCACCATCACGCTGGTGCGCGCCCTCGGTCGGGTGGCCCAATACGACCCGGCCAAGCCGAACTTTCCCCGGTTGCGCGCTCGCCTCCTGAAAGAACTCGGGCGTTTGCAACGGACCCAGCCGGAGATCGGCTATGTCATCGGCCCGCCGGCCGTGGCAGGTGGGCCGCCGGAGATCTGGGTCGACGGCACCTCGCCCCAGCGCATCGAACTTCGCCGCATTGTCGGACCCTCCATCGGGGGAGCCTTCGTCCTGCAGTTGCTCGAGTACATGCAGCATCGCGGGCTGGTGGCGCTGGCCTTTGCCCGCGGTGTGACCGAGCCCGAGTGGAACACATTTCTAGAAATCGTGACCGTGCCGCCGGTGGAGAAGTCCCCGGCCGCCGAGGGCCGCCGTCTCGTCAAGGCCCTGCTCGACAAGAAGGTCGCGCACATTTCCATCGTCTGCGAATCCGAGCAACCGCCCGCGCGGCCGGACCTGCCCTGGTACCAACTCTTGGCCTTCGCAAGGCTCGCCCGCGACCTGCGTGCCGCTGTCACCCTGGGCACGAACACGCCAGCCGCCTTGTTCAATCAGAGCGAGCGACTGACCGTCGGCATGGCCTATTCGTACTTCCGCAAGTTCGACGTGCTCCGGCAGATGCTCTTTCACTGCAAGACCGTCGATGAACTCGTGCGCGACGTACCGGCGCTGCGAGAAGTCCACGCCCTCGACATCATCCTGCGCGGCTTGCCCGTGTTCTCGCTCCATGGAACCACCGGCCTTATCCTAAAGGAATCGGGCACCGCGAACGAGATGCCCGCCGAGCCAGCGGCACAGGTCCTGCGCGCCATTGCCGAGCACATGCTCAAAATGCCCTCGTCGCGCCAAGTTGACGAAACCCTGCGCACCATGTGCCGGCGCAAGATCGTGCCCATCACGAGGCTGCCCGTCGAATTGCAGGAATGGGTTTTGGCCGAGAATTGGGTCGACAGCATGCGCACGGACATGGGCAAGGAGCCACCCAAGGGAAGCCCCGAAAGCAATCCCGTGCGCATCCTGCAAAAAGGCGCGCGCTACGCCTTCATCCAGCACCTGCCTGTGCAGGCCACGGGAATTCTCGAACGCATCAAGAGCGTGGCCCCCAAAGCGGTTCCCGAGGTCTTCGATGTCCCGACCGTCGAGGCAGTGCTGGCCGAGTTTCCCGAAAACAATGATGGCCGCAGGGCACTCCTCGCCCTGCTCGGTCAAGGCGGCGATACCGCCGCTGATTCAGTTGCCTCCGTGGTGCTCACGGGCGAGCCCAAGGTTTGCGAGGCAGCGGCCTGGATCTTGACCGAGATGAAGGGGCGTGGCGTGGCGGCGGCGCTGCGAACGCTGAACCAGGACATCGAGAAGGAAGAAACCGCGCGCCTGCTCATCGCATGCGTGACCGGCAAGGCGCCAGAAGGCGCAGCCGATGTATTCATCCGCCAGTTCAAACACAAGTCCGCGCGGGTGCGGCGCGATGCCCTGACCGCGCTTGCATCCGCCTGTCCCCCGGCCGCCGAGGTGTACGTCGCTCTTGCGCTGGGCGATCCCGACGAGAACGTGCGCATCCGCGCGCTGCTCCTGTGCGCCAACACCGGCGTGGGCAGCGAAAAAATCATTCCCCGCGCCATACAGCTCGTGGCCAAGGACGCGCGCGGGGCGCCCCCCCAAGTCGTGCGCGCCGCCATCGAAGTCGTCGTGCGCCGCCGCGAGGCCGGCGCGTTGCCCATTGCCGAGGCAGAATTCGCCTTGTGCCGCCTGACCACGCCCATCGGAGTCTTGGGGCGAATGCTGGGGCAGAAGTCTCCGCCAGCTGCGGTCATGGTGCCAGCCATCGCGGCGCTTGGCCGGCTGGGAACGGATCGCGCCACCAAGCTCCTCGCCCGTCTGAGCCGCAGCAAAGATCCGGACATCGCCCAGACCGCGCGTCGCGAACTGGATCACAAGGGAGGACGGGGCCCCATGACGCCGATGCCCATGGTGGACAGCAGTGTTCTCCATATCGGGAAGAAACCGCCATCGGCGGGATAGTCACGCCGCGATGAATCCGGCCCTGTGATCCTCGACCGTGGGCTATACTGCAAGCCTACTGGATAATTCCCGAATTCCCGATTGGTTGAGGCCAGGTGTTCCATTGGGGGACGAGCTTAGGTCCATGACGGTAAGGAGCCCCATGCGCAGAATTCTCGTTTTCGTTTGCATGATCGGATCCGTCGGCGGATCTCTCGGCGCGTGCGTGAATCTCAGCAAGCCAGAAAAGGTCGCCGAATGCGCAGCCAGCAGGAACGGTTGCGTCAACGGTACTTCAGCGGATAGCGGCGGCGTCAAGCCCGATACCGGCTCCCCGGATGTTGAAGGCTCCGGGCCGGACACGGCGAACCCGGGATCCGACGCCATCCTGCCCACCGACGACACCGCTCCCGTCAATCCCGGATCCGACGCTGGCGCCCTTCCCGATGTGCCAGTGGTTCCGACCGATGGACCAGGCGACTTGCCTGCTGTCACCGGTGACACGCCAGCAGACTTCCCGGCCGATGGCGGAAAATCAGATGTTCTGATTCCTGCCGACGTGCTCGACGCACGCGATGGCAACAAGCCCGATGTCCCTGCGGGAGCCTGCGTCGTCGGAGGCCAGCTCAGGCCGGCGGGCTACCCGTGCCGAACCGTGGCTGGACTGTGCGATGTCGAAGAGAGCTGCGACGGTGTGAGCGCCGACTGCCCGGCCGACAAACTGGCCGTCGCGGGGACTTCGTGTCGTGCCGCGGCTGGCGACTGCGATATCGCGGAAACCTGTACCGGCACGACCGCGGATTGTCCAGCCGACGGATTCAAGCTGATCGGCACGGTCTGCCGTGCGGTGGCAGGGCCTTGCGACGTCGCGGAAAGCTGCACTGGCACCAGTGCGCTCTGCCCCATCGACTCCGTGGCTCCGGCGACCACGGTCTGCCGCGCGTCGACCGACGGCAACAAGTGCGATCCAATTGAAAACTGCACGGGTTCGAGCGCAAGCTGCCCGGCGGACCTTTTGTATACCCCGCCGGCGGCGCCGAGTGGCCCGGGCGCCCTTGCTGGAACCTTGCAAGCCACCGTCTCCTGGACCGCGGCATTGGGCGCTACCGGCTACAATGTCAAACGCAGCGCCGCCAGCGGCAGCGGGTACACAACGCTTGGCAGCTCGCCCACCACGAGCGCGTCGCCCTACCTCGACACGGGCCTCACTGGCGGCACGACCTACTACTACGTGGTGTCGTCCATCAACACCATTGCGACCTGCGAGTCCGCGAACTCGACTCAGGTGACAGCGACCCCAGTCGGCCTGTGTACGCCGCCAGCGGCCCCGGTGGTCACCGCGACGCCCGGCAACGGCTCCGTCGCCCTGACCTGGCCCCTGGTGACAGGCGCGGTTTCCTACTCGGTCGCGCGCAGCCTCACCACTGGCACCGGGTACACCACCATTGGGACCGGGACGATCGGGCCGACCGCGGGCGCTTTCACGGACGGCAACGTCCTCAACGGCGCGACCTACTACTACGTCGTCACCGCCAGCAACGGATCGTGCAGTTCGGGCAACTCGATCGAGGCCTCGGCCTCGCCAGCTTGCACGCCGCCCACCGCTATCGCCGATCTTTCCGCCCAGCCCGGCAATGGCTCGGTCGTGCTCGCCTGGACAGCGCCTGCGACGGCCGTTTCCTACCAGGTTCTGCGCAGCACCACCTCGGGATCCGGCTACATCCTTGCCGGAACCAAGAGCTCCACGGGCTTCACCGACACCAGCGTCGCGAACGGCACGACCTACTACTACGTCGTTACCGCCAGCAACGGATCGTGCAGCTCGACCAACTCCAACCAGGCGTCGGTAACCCCGGCCTGCGTCCCGCCTTCGGCGCCGGCCGTGGTCACACCCACCGCTGGAGACGCACAAGTCTCGCTGACCTGGACCACGTCGTCGGGCGCCACGCTGTACCGGGTGTCCAGGAACACGACCGGCACCGGAACCTTCACCCAGATCGCCACACCGGCTGCCGCGAGTTACATCGACCAACCGATCACCGACGGAACCAAGTACTACTACGTGATAGCGGCGAGTAACGGCTCGTGCTGGTCAGCCGATTCCGCGGTGGCTTCAGCCACGCCGGTGTGCACGCCACCATCCGTTCCTGGGACGATCACCGCGACCGCGGGCGACGCCAAGGTTACGCTGAGCTGGGTTGTCTCGACGCCGGCCCCGGCTTCGTACACGCTCCAGCGCAAGACCGGCGCGGGCGGCACCTACGCGACCATCGCCTCGCCGACCGTCGCCAGCTACACGGACGCTACCCCCCCACTGACCAACGGCACCACCTATTACTACAAAGTCAGCGCCAACAATAGCTCGTGCAGTTCGACCTACAACACGGAAGTTTCCGCAACGCCGGTGGCGGCCTGCTCCCAGGGCGCACCAGGCGGCGTGGCCGCCGCGGTAACGCCCGGTACGCAAGTGAAGGTTACCTGGACTGCTTCCAACCCCGTTCCGACAGGCGGCTACGACATCGGCCGCAGCACCACCAGCGCTAGCGGGTACACCAGCGTCGGCCACGTCGGCAACGCGATATTGACCTTCACCGATTCCGACATCTCGCTTGCCGTCGGCACGACCTACTATTACGAGGTCACTGCCATCGGCACCTGCACGGCTGCCTCGACCCCTGCCACGATCGCACTTACCTGTCAGACGCCGGCGGCGCCAACCGCTGGCCTGACTGCCACGAACTCGGCCGGATCCATCACCGTCTCGTGGACCGCGGTCACCGGAGCAACGGCGTACACTGTCTCTCGCAGCACCAGTTCAGGCGGCACCTACGCCGCGATCAGCAGCAACCAGACGGCTGCCACGTACACCGATCCAGCCAGCGGCCTCGTCAACGGAACGAATTACTACTACAAGGTCAGTGCAAGCAATGCGAATCACCAGTGCGTGTCTGCGCAGTCAAGTGCGACCCCAGCGGTCAGATCCTGCACGATACCAACCGCCCCGGCTGGATTGAGTGCAATTCGATCTGGCAATAGGCAGGTCACTTTGGTCTGGACAAACTCGCCGGGAGCGACCTCGTACAACATTCTGCGAAACGGCGGCTCGGTGGGAACGGATACGGCATCACCGTACCAAGACAACAACGCCACAAACGGCACAGCCTACTCCTACGTCGTCACTGCGAGCAGCGACGCTGGCGGGAACTGCAGTTCGGCCAACTCGGCTCAGGTTTCGGTCCCAAGCTGTACCGTCATCACCGGCAACGGCTACGGGTCCGCCCAGCCAACGAGTTTTCCGGGGGAGTGGTGCGTCGTCACTTGCGACAACAACATTGGTTGGTGGGGCTACAATAGTACGGGCACTCTTAGAAAGGTGTACGTCAACTCCATCCAGGAGAACAGCGGCGCCACGTTGCCTGCCCAACAAAACAGCGGATACGCGTTCTATTTCACCCCAGGAGCCACCGGCAATGGCGACTACCCCTACTGGAGCTATGGAGGCGGAACGGGGCGCGCTTGCCCGTAGCGATGAATCGCACCCTTACGCGTTCACGTACGGCGCCACCTTGGCGGCGTCCTTGACCACCAGGTAGTCCTCGACGAAGAGGGCGTCGAGGCCAGTGGTCATCAGGCACTTGATGGCCTCGTCCACGGTGTTGATGATGGGCTCGCCGCGGATGTTGAACGAGGTATTGAGCACGCAATCGACGCCCGTGAGGCGACCGAATTCCTTGATCAAACGGTAGTAGCGCGAGTTCTGTTTTTCGTTCACGGTCTGCACGCGCGCGGTGCCGTCGACGTGGGTAATGGCGGGCAGGACGTCGATCATCTCGGGCCGCGTCGGATAGGCGCGCAGCATGTACGGCGAGGGCACGTCGCTGCCGAAGTACTTGCCGCAGGATTCTTCCAGCACCGACGGTGCGTAGGGCCGGAAGGGCTCGCGGAACTTCACCGTGGCGTTGAGCAGATCCTTCATGTCCTGGCGCCTCGGATCCGCGACGATGGATCGGTTGCCGAGAGCGCGCGGACCAAATTCGGCGCGGCCCTGGAACCAGGCGATGATGAGCCCGTCGGCGATCATGCGCGCCGCCGTCAGCTCCGGATCTTTCAAGGTGTGGTAGCGAAGCTGGCCGCGGTCGAGCACGGTCCGCACCTGCGCGGGCGAAAATCCCGTGCCAAGGTACTCGCTGGCGACTTCCATCGAACGCTTGCCGTTGTTCAAGAGGTGCTCGACCACCAGGGCCGCACCCACCGAGGTGCCGGTGTCGCCGGCCGCCGGGTAGAAGAAGAATCTTTCGAAGTCGGTTTCGCGCTGGAGCCGGCCGTTGGCCACGCAATTGAGTGCCACGCCGCCCGCCACGCACAGGTTCTTGGCGCCGGTCAGTTTTCGCGCCAGGCGCGCCAGGTGCAACATGGCTTCCTCGGTCACGGTTTGCAGGGCGAACGAGATGTCTTCATGGCGTTTGTCGACCGCGCTTTCGGGCACGCGCGGCGGCCCAAGCAGCGCCACGAGCTTGTCGCTGTAGCGGTGCGGGCGATCGTGGAAGTACTCGAAGTACGAAAGATCCAATTCGAAGCCGCGCTCGGTGAGCGTGATCAGCTTGCGCACCTTGGCCACGTATTCGCTGTCGTGGCCGTAGGACGCCAGGCCCATGACCTTGCCCTCGCCGCTGTTGGCGCGAAAGCCGAGGTAATCGGTGAGCGCGGCGTAGAGCGAGCCGACGGAATGCGGGAAATCGATCTCGGCCAGAAGTTCGATCTTCGCGCCGTTGCCACGATAGATCGTGGTGGACTGGCGCTCGCCGTAGCCGTCCGCGGTGAGGATGGCCGCGTCCGCAAAAGGCGAGGTGAAGAAGGCGGCCGCCGCGTGGCAAAGGTGGTGTGTGAGATAGTGAATCGCCAGCTTGCGCCCGGAAGCCAGGTGCACGGTTTGCTCGATGCTGCTCACGTGTTCGCCCAGGCGGGGAATCAGGCGCGACGGCACACCGTACAGGTATTCGAGGTGGTGGCGGACCGAATTCACCAGCCGGCGCGGCGGTGCTTCGGCGTGGATGCCGGGATTCCAAAAGAACGCCACGGCGTCCAGGTCGGCAAGCTTCAAGCCCTGTGTTTTCAGGCAAAAGTCGATGGCCTTGTCGGGGAAGGCCGGGTCGTGCTTGAGGCGCGAAAAGCGCTCTTCTTGGCTGGCGGCGATGACCCGTCCGTCGACGACCAACGCCGCGGCTGCGTCGTTAGAATGATTGATACCCAAGATTTTCATGCTCCACCTTGATGGCGTGGGCAGCCGCGGTGCGCGGGCGCCGACGTTCCATCCCGCGACGGTAGCGTGCCTGCCAGGTGCGGTCAAAGAAGGACCCTGCTAGTCTCCGCGCCGATGAGCGATCAGAACAAGAATGACAAAGCCGGGGCAGCGCCCAAGGCGGGCGGCCGCGGAGCGCGTTTCGGGGCCGCCATGGACGAGGCCGCGGCGGCCTTGAACGCAAGTGTGGATTTCGACCGGCGCCTGCTGCGCGATGATGTGCGCGGCAGTCAGGCCCACGCGCGCATGCTGGCCGCGGTGGGATTGATCTCGACTGACGATGCCAAGCAGATCGTTGCCGGTCTGGACCAGGTGGCCGGCGAGTTCGAACGCGGCGAGCGCACCATGGATCCCGCCCTCGAAGACGTACACATGAACGTCGAGAACCGGCTCATCGAGCTCATCGGCGATCCCGGCCGTCGCCTGCACACCGCGCGCAGCCGCAACGATCAGGTGGCCACCGACATGCGCCTTTTCGCGCTTTCTTCGGCCAGCGCCATCGTGGTCGCCATCGACAAGGCCCGCGTCGCCATCTGTCGACGCGCGCGCGAGCATGCGGCCACGCTCTTGCCCGGCTACACCCACTTGCAGCGCGCGCAGGCCATCACTCTCGGCCATCACCTGCTCGCCTACGCCGAAATGCTCAGCCGCGACCGCGGCCGGTTTCTCGATGCCGCTCGCCGCGCCTCCGAGTGCCCGCTTGGTTCGGGCGCGCTCGCGGCCACGTCGCTGCCCATCGATCGCGAAGCGACCAGCAGGGATCTCGGTTTCGCCGCACCCACGCGCAACAGCCTGGACGCGGTTTCGGATCGCGATTTTTGCGCCGAACTGGCCTTTGCATGCGCCTTGCTGGGCGTGCACCTGTCGCGCCTGGGCGAAGAATTGGTGCTGTGGTCGACCACGGAATTCGGATTCGTCCGCCTCGGCGAGGGACACTGCTCGGGCAGTTCGCTCATGCCACAGAAACGCAACCCCGACATCGCCGAGCTGATGCGCGCCAAGCCCGGCCGCCTGATCGGCGACCTGGTGGCACTGCTCACCGTCAGCAAAGGCCTGGCGCTGGCCTACAACAAGGATTTACAAGAAACCCAAGAGCCGTTCTACGACGCCGTCGAAACCACTCGCTTGGTGCTGGATGTGCTGCCGCGCTTGATTGCCGGACTTGAATTCAACCCAGAACGCATGAAGGAAGCTGCCAGCGACCCGGCGCTGGGCGCGACCGACTTGGCTGAACACCTGGTTCGCGAAGACGTCCCCTTCCGCAAGGCGCACGAGATCGTCGGCAAGCTGGTGCGCCACGCCGAGCAGCTCGGGGTTTCCCTGCGCGACGTGCCCGAGCACGACCTAACGCAGATCGCCCCCGAACTGCACGCCGCCTCATTGCAAGTACTCAGCCCTTCGCGTGCAGTCGCTGGCCGGGCCATCATCGGTGGGCCAGCGCCCGCGCAAGTCACGCGCGAGGTGCAACGCCTGGCCGCCGAACTCAGGGGGCTTGGTTACGAAGTGTGATCACGTCCAGACCTGCAACGACAACCTCGCGCTATCGAGCCTCCGTGGCCGCTGCGTCGAGGACGGACGTTGCGCATGCTTGATGGGCGCTGGGATCAATGCCAGCTCGGGCAAGTGTCTCTAGCGCTACGGCTGAATCTCGCGCACGCTGCCCTTCTTGTATTGCAGGCCGTCCGTGCCCACGCCGTCGCTGCGGAAATAGACCGTGATGTTGGGCTTGCCCGTTTCGGAACCGTCGCGCGTGGGCGCCGCGGTCAGCTTGGCCGCGGGATCGATGCCTGGCTTGCACGCGTTGCCACCCACGCCGAAGTTGGTGCCGTCGTCTTCCAGTTCGTTGAGTTTGACCCAATTGCCGCCGTTTTGGCCGTCGCTCTCGTCGATATAGAGTTCGAGTTTCACGTTGCCATTCGGCAAGTCGTAGATGAGCGACTTGTAGCCAATCCAGACGTTCTTGGGCATTCCACCGCTCCAATAGGTCTTGTTCGAGACGGCCACAGAATTGGGATGGCTGGTTTCTTTTTCGAAATCGATGTGGCCGTCGTAGCGCATGCGCGCGTCGATGCCGCGCGTGTCGCACAGATTGACCGTCTCGCTGCCGATGGTGCCGTGGTTGGTGCGCGCCAGGGCCACCAGGCCGCCCCACGCGGTGGCATTGTCGGCGACGCGCATGAAGTACATCGTGATCTCGACGTTGCGCCATTGGTCGGCGTCGGCGGGATCGTGGATGTACATGCGCGGAACGTTGCCCGTGATCTTGAAGATCCCGTCGCCCGCGGTCTTGTAGGTGGCGTCGCCGTGGTCGGCGTCGAACCACGCATCCTGCGGATCGATGCCAGTGAAGGTGCGCGAGACGCCAGTGTCCCATTTCGAGAACCAGACCTTGCCGCCGGCCAAGGTCGGCTTGAGCATGGTCACGCCAAAGGGATCGACCGCGGTGCCGGCCTCGGGCTGCGTTCCGCTTGCGTCCGTGCCTGCGTCTGGCCGATCTGCGAGAGGGCCATCGGGGCTCGCGCCATCCGGACTCGTGGCTGTTCCGTCGCGCCCGCTGTCGGCAAGCTCAGCCAAGACGTCTTTGCTTGACGGGCCATCGGCGATCGCCACGTCACGCTCCCCATCGGGTGCCGGCAGATCCGCGGCGGCCGTAAGGTCCGCGGCGATCACCAGGTCTGGCTCTGCATCCGGCATGATGTCCGCCGGGCCGTCGGCGTTCACCAACAAATCAGCCGTGTCCGCCTTGGCCGTGGCCGTATCGGGTGCAACGGCCGCGTCGTGGCGAACATCGGCGGCGTCCGGTCCGTTCGCGGATGGCGCGGACTTGCTGCACGCGCAAACCGCGACGAGGGCAAGGACCAAGATTCTCGCACGCATGCCGTGTCACTCCTTTGCCCAGCGCGCTCCGCGGGGCGGTCTATTGTACCGCGTTTGCGATCGACGCGGCTAGCACGGCCAGCAGAACCAGCAGAGCCGACAGCTCGTGGTACTCTAAGATTGCCGCTTTTCATCGGACGGCGGCGACTTTGAGTCACAAACATAAACGACACGCTCCTCCCACTCGTCCGCGAGGTGTGGCCTCGTCGACCGACCTGTGTTCGAACCAGTTACCTTCGTTGTCGCATCCACACTCACGGTTCGCGAAGCTAGGCTCACCTCTCGCGGCTTGACTCAGACAGCACTTTGCAGTGCTATCTTAGGCGCTATGACAATCCCCTACGATTCCCCATGGATGAACGACGACCTGCGCATGTTCCGCAAGACGGTTCGTCAATTCATTCAGGAGTCTTTCACGCCACACCAAGCCAGTTGGCGTGAGGAGCACCACCCCGATGCTGGAGCCTGGACCAAAGCGGGCGCGATAGGGATGTTGCTTCCCGACGCGCCCCAAGAATTCGGCGGCGGTGGGGGAACTTTCGCCCACGAAGCCGTCGTCTTGGAGGAGCTCGCTCGGGTGGGCGTCCACTTCGGCTCTAGCGTCCAGAGCATCGTTGCACGCTACATCCATTCCTATGGCAGCGCGGAGCAGAAGCGCAATTGGCTTCCGCGCATGGCGCGCGGCGAGGTGGTGGGCGCGGTCGCCATGACCGAGCCGGCGGCTGGCTCGGATCTGCAGGGCATACGAACCGTCGCCCGCAAAGAAGGCGACCACTACGTCATCAACGGGTCAAAGACCTTCATCACCAACGGCCAGCAAGCAGGCATCATCTGTCTGGTGGTGAAGACCGACCCAAAGACGTCCGGCCCGAGGGGGATCTCGATCATCCTCGTAGAGACGAGCGGACTCGCCGGCTACCGTGTCGGACGCCCGCTTGAAAAGGTGGGCCGCCACGGCCAAGACGTTTGTGAACTCTACTTCGAGGATATGTGCGTTCCCTCATCGAATTTGCTCGGTTCGGCCGAAGGAAGAGGTTTCTTCCAAATGATGGACCAGCTGCCCTACGAGCGCCTGTCGGTTTCGGTGGCTGCTGTCGCCGTAGCTGAGCGGGCAGTGGACATCACGACCCAGTACGTGAAGGAGCGCGTGGCATTCGGCAAACCGTTGCTCGATTTGCAGAATACACGCATGAAGCTGGCCGAGTGCAAGACCGCAGCGCACGTGGGGCGTGTCTTTGTCGACGACTGCATCAAACGCTTTGTCGCGGGCCAACTCGATCCCGTCACCGCGGCCATGGCCAAGTACTGGCTAACCGAGAAGGAATTTCAAATCGTCGACGAGTGTGTCCAGTTGCACGGGGGCTACGGCTACATGCTCGAGTATCCCATCGCCCGCATGTGGACCGACTGCCGCGTACAGCGTATCTACGCCGGTGCGAACGAGGTGATGAAGGAGATGATCGCTTGGTCCCTGTAGCCGAACCCAACACTGAGCCAGCGAGCGAGACCCAAGCCCTGTCCGAGAGCGAACGGAACGAGATCCTGTACGCGTGGAATGACACCCGCGTGGACTTCCCGGCCGTGTGCGCGCACGAACTGTTCGAGCAGCAGGTGGACCGCACTCCCGATGCTGTCGCCGTCGTGTTCGAGGGGCAGCGACTCACCTACCGGGAACTCAACCAACGCGCGAACCAGGTGGCGCACTTCCTCCGCAAACGCGGGGTTGGACCGGAGTCGCTTGTGGGCGTTTCCCTGAAACGTTCCCTTGAGCTGGTCGTGGCGCTCCTTGGTGTGTGGAAGGCCGGCGGAGCCTATGTTCCACTTGATCCCGCCTACCCTTCCGAGCGATTGGCGTTCATGGTCAGCGACGCAAAGATCCAGATGTTGCTGACGGACTCGGTGAGCAGGGCCTTGTTCCCCGACACCGGCGACAAAGCTGTTTGCCTGGATTCCGAGTGGTCGCTCCTCGCCGGGGAGCCCGTGGACAATCCCCATGCGGGCGCGCAGCCATCGAACCTGGCGTACGTGATGTACACGTCGGGATCGACCGGCCAGCCCAAGGGGGCGATGATTCTGCATGCTGGCCTCGTCAATTATCTCTGGTGGGCGATCAAGGCGTACGCGGTCGAGGCGGGGGGATCGGTCCCCGTCCACAGCTCCATCTCGTTCGACCTCACGGTGACGAGCCTGTACCCAGCCTTGCTGGCGGGGGGGCAGGTCGAGCTTCTGCCTGAGGACGTCGGGGCGCAAAACCTCCTGACTGCGTTGCGACGGCAGGGAACGCGCAGCTTGGTCAAGATCACCCCAGCCCACCTGGATCTGCTCAGTCAACAATTTCGACCGAACGAGGTCGCTCGTGTAGCGAAGACCTTCGTCATCGGTGGCGAGAACCTACTCGCCGAAAGCGTGCAGCTTTGGCGCGACTACGCGCCAGACACGCGCCTGATCAACGAGTACGGTCCCACCGAGACCGTCGTCGGATGCTGCGTCTACGAGGTCCAGCCAGGCGATCCCGACAGTGGCTCGATCCCCATCGGGCGCCCCATCGCCAACACCCAGCTGTACATCCTGGACCCGGACATGGAGCCGGTGCCCATCGGCGCGATGGGGGAGCTCTACATCGGTGGCGCGGGCGTGGCGCGCGGATACTTCAATAGGCCGGAACTAACGCAAGAGAGATTCCTCGTCGATCGGTTCTCGAAGCAGGCGGGTGCACGCCTGTACAAGACCGGAGACCTGGCCCGCTACCGCGCCGACAAGACGCTGGAGTACCTAGGACGCGTCGACAATCAGGTGAAGATCCGCGGGTACCGCATCGAGCTGGGTGAGATCGAAGCAACCCTGGCCGCCCATCCCTCCGTTCAATCCTGCGCTGTCTTGGCCCGCGAGGATTCCCCGGGGAACAAACAGCTGGTGGGCTACGTGGTGTGGCGACATGGGGCTGCGCAAGAGGTCGAAGACATGCTCGACTTCCTCAAGCAACGGCTGCCCGAGTACATGGTGCCAGCCCGGTTCGTCACACTGGAATCCTTTCCACTGACCCAGAATGGGAAGGTCGACCGCAAGGCGCTGCCCGCCCCCGACGCTGCCAACGCCGGCCGCTCCCAAAGAGCCTATGTGGCTCCACGAAACGATTTGGAGATAGGCCTGGCGGCAGCCTGGGAGAAGGTTCTCGGGGTCCCGCAGGTCGGGATCACGGAAGACTTCTTCGACCTGGGCGGCACTTCGCTGAGCGTGCTCGAGCTCATCCAGGAGGTGGCGAAGACCACCGGCATCGAGCTCACCCTAGGCGTGGTGTTTCGCTTTCCCACCATCCAAGAGTTGGTCGAGAGTCTGGGCTCGGACGCCACCAAGAATGCGTCCATGCTCATGCCCCTGCAGCAGAAGGGCGATGGACTGCCAATGTTTTGCCTCTGTGGCATCGACCTTTACCGAGACTTCGCGCGGGGCCTGGGCACGAGCCAGCCGGTCTTCGGTGTCTACGTGGCCGAGGAGCAGGCCTTGGCGGACCAAGCCGTCAGGGGCGAGAAGCTCGACATCTCGATCGAGAAACTGGCGGAGTCGTACTATCAGACCATCATCCGGGCCGCACCGCATGGACCCTACCGGTTGGCAGGAATCTCTTTCGGGGGCGTCCTGGCCATGGAGGTGGCCTCGTTGATGAGGAAACGCGGCGCCAAAGTCGACCTCGTCATTCTTCTCGATGCATTCTTGCCTCAAGCGCTTCACGCCAACTGGCTGAAATGGGGTCGCAAGCAGCTGTCGGAGATCAAAGAGGGCCACGCAGTCAAGGTCTTTCAGAATGTGGCGACCAAGGTGCGGGCCAAGCTGGCCAAGAAATTCGAAGGCCCCCGCTCGCCCGGAACCGCCACCCTATCCGCCAACGAGGCGTTCAATCTGCGACAGGCCGCGTTCTATCAGGCGATTGCGTCGTGGGACGGACGTAATCTGTCCACGGACTTCAATGTGGTTCTGTTCCGCGCTTCCGAACAGTTGTGGGGGGAACACATCGAGCCCGAAGCCGACTACGGCTGGTGCCGCTACGTGACCGGCCAGCTTCGCGTAGAGCGTGCGACGGGAGATCATCTTGGTATCATCAAGCCGCCCAACGTGGCCGAACTGACACGCATCGCCCAGCAGTACTTGAATCGTAAGGGCTCAGGAACGACTGGGGCCAACATAAGTAAATAAGGGAGTCTCTTCATGTGCGGTATCGCAGGCGTCCTGGACATTCATAGTGATCCCATAGCTCTTCGCGAACGGGGGGTGGCCATGGCGCGCCTGCTCCGACACCGGGGCCCCGACTGGAGCGGCGTCTATGCGGACGAAAACGCCGTCATCGCGCACGAGCGCCTCTCCATTGTGGACGTCGAGCATGGCGCCCAACCCTTGACGAACATTGCTGGCACCATGGTTCTGGCCGTCAACGGCGAAATCTACAACCACAAAGCCCTGCGCGCCGAATTGACAAACTACCAGTTCAAGACCGCATCCGACTGCGAGCCCATCATTCCCCTCTACGAACGCCATGGAGCGGAGTTTCTCAACAATCTCAGCGGCATCTTTGCCTTTGCCCTGTACGACAAGCGCAACAACGACTTTCTCATTGCCAGAGATCCCATCGGGGTCATTCCCCTGTACACCGGTCGAGACGAACACGGCAATCTCTACTTTGCCTCCGAGATGAAGGCCCTGATCAAGTTCTGCCGTCAGATCGATGATTTCCCGCCAGGCCACTACTTGACCCGGCAAACACCGGAGCCGGTGCGCTACTACCGTCCCCAATGGACCGAATTCTCCGCTGTGGAACAGAAGGGGCTTGATCTCGGCGAGTTGCGCAGCAGCTTGGAAGCCGCTGTCCACCAACAATTGATGTCAGATGTTCCCTATGGCGTGCTGATCTCCGGGGGCCTCGACTCTTCCGTCATCTCGGCGATCACCCAGCGTTTTGCGCCGAATCGGGTGGAGGAGAGCGACAAGGTGGCGGCATGGTGGCCGCGCCTTCACTCGTTCTGCATAGGACTGGAAGGCTCGCCCGACGTGGCCAAGGCCCGCATCGTGGCGAAGGCCATCGGCACGGTCCATCACGAGTTCCATTTCACAGTAGAAGAAGGGTTGGACGCCCTTCGCGACGTCATCTACCACATTGAAACCTATGACGTGACGAGCATCCGGGCATCGACGCCCATGTACTTGATGATGCGCCGGATCAAGGCCATGGGCATCAAGATGGTCCTGTCTGGCGAGGGAGCCGACGAGGTTTTCGGTGGATATCTCTATTTCCACAAGGCCCCCAATGCGCGCGAGTTCCACGA
>Ga0182027_10005035_pt1 | contig 20222 bp, 12 predicted proteins | sample 712E1DmetaG_FD_121300 | JGI IMG/M metagenome (GOLD analysis project Ga0182027, IMG submission 121300) | Permafrost microbial communities from Stordalen Mire, Sweden - 712E1D metaG (Illumina Assembly) | ecosystem: Environmental > Terrestrial > Soil > Wetlands > Permafrost | place: Sweden...
CAACCGCAAGCCACAAAGACGGACGCGACCGCGATCGTCGCGGCCTGCGTGCCTGGGTCTTGGAAGTCTTCCAATAAATCGTTCATGAACAGACCCATTTTGCCGACATTTACTTCAATGGCCCGAGCCTGTTTCTTGGAGGTGCTTGCTGTGGCCACATCATCGGATAAATCCTCCGGGGGAGCGCCCCTCCAATAAACCAGGGCCGCGCTGCAAAGGCCAAGCAGCAGGACAAGGACACCGGCGGTCCTGAGTCGCGCCCCAGCCCTGCGTGAGGAATCTGAACCTGGCGTTAAGTTGTTCACAACCATCTTTTTTCTTCAATTTGGATGTTAGTCGTGCCTGCGCCGCCCAGTGTAGCATCTCTGAGACATTGTGAACCGGTTTTTTTTCTCCCGGCTTTCTTGATGGAATCAATACGCCAAATCGAAAGGAGCAAAGAAAGTATGCTCACGAGAATACTTTGTAAGCAGGCGTCCCGGCCATTTCCGCCCGCGCTTCCCCGTTCTGACATTGCAATGGAACCATTCCTACGACGTGAGAGGTTGGCACGGTTCAAGCTAAACTGAACCGCTCAGATAATCGGTTTGAATACCCTGTTTTCAGAATTGAAATGGACACGAACAGCACTGTCGCGACGAATGCAGTCACCAACCTGACTTCCAAAGTCCACGATCAGCCGTTCCACTACGGCTGGGCAGTGGTGGGGATTCTCGGTTCCATCTTAATCGCATGGTTACTGCGCAAAATATTCTGGCAAAAGGATTCAAATTGAAGATTTTCAAGGGAGAACCAATGCAACACACATCAGATCAATCCGGCAGAAGACGGCTCAGGCAATACCTGGTTATGACGACACATACGCCAAATCAGGTCAATCTGGTCCAACGTCCCAACCACGTGAGAAAACCGGTACGAGGCGGCGGTTTGCGGCCCTGGCACGCGAACGGAAAGGAAGGCCATGTCTGAAGAAACACCCAAACCGGCGAGCTCCGAGAGAGTTTCCCCTCCTCCATCACACCTTGGTTCCGCTCCAAAGACAAAGAGAGGTTGGCTCGCAGCGGGAGTCCTTGTGGTTGTTGTGGGCATTGGGGTGATCTTTTTCCGTGTCTTAACCAGCCAGCCCAAACCGGTGCCGCGGACGCCCCCCGTCCAGGTTTCAACCGTTACCGCCACCCAAGGGGACATGGGAATATATGTTTGGCCGGCTCTTGGGTCAGTGACGCCGGTGGCCACCGTGACGGTGCCAACCCAGGTGAGCGGACAACTCGCGAGCGTTAACTTTGTCGAAGGCCAAATGGTTCGCGCCGGGGATCTGCTGGTACAGATTGATGCGAGGCCGTTCCAGGCGGCATTGGACTCGGCCGAGGGGACACTGCAGCGCGATCAAGCATTGCTGACCGAAGCCCGGACGAACCTCATCCGCTTCCAGGCGGCTTACGAACAGAAGGCCATCCCGAAGCAACAACTCGACGATCAGTTGTCCCTGGTGGAACAGGATGGCGGCACCGTGAAGTACGACCAGGGACAGGTTGACAGCGCCAAAGTGCAACTGGGTTATTGCCGCATTACTTCCCCCATTTCCGGGCGCGTTGGCCTTCGGTTGGAGGATCCGGGCAACATTGTCCAGTCCACGTCCACCAACGGGCTGGTTATTATCACGCAGCTTCAACCCATCACGGTCATTTTCAGCGTGGCGGAGGACTATTTGCCGCAGATCCAGCACCAGTGGGGGTTGGGAAACCACATGACGGTCCAAGTTTACGATCGCGCGCAACGAACCAATCTCGCCACCGGAAGCGTGCTGGCCCTGGACAACCAGATTTACAGCGGAACAGGCACTTTCCGGATCAGGGCCATTTTCACCAACGAGGACAACACGCTTTTCCCCAACCAGTTCGTCAACGCGAAATTGCTGATTGACACGCTGCACGACCAAACTCTGATTCCCACCTCGGTCATTCAGCGCAATGGCACGAACACGTTTGTGTACGTCGTGAGTGAGCAGGGAACCGTGCAGACCAACACGGCAAATGCGGGCCCGGGCGGCACAAATTCTTCCGCCAACAACCTTGTTTACACGGTGGAAATGAGATCGGTCCTGGCGGGCCCAACGGACGGTGACAGCACTGCGGTGGAAGGGGTGGATCCGGGCGAAGTCCTGGCCGCAGACAACTTCAACCGGCTGGAGGACAAAGCCAAGGTGACGAAGCGCAGCCCGGTGGGAGGGCGCGGACGGGGAGCGCCGCCGCCCGCAGACACGAATCAGAGCCGGGGATGAGTCCTTCCCGTCAGTTTATTCTCCGGCCGGTGGCCACGACACTGCTGATGGCCGCCATTCTGCTGGTGGGCATCGTCGCCTATGTCCAACTGCCCGTTTCAGCCCTGCCGGAGGTGGATTATCCCACCATTGAGGTGGTGACTTTCTATCCGGGCGCGAGTCCCGACGTCGTCGCCTCGTCCGTCACCGCTCCGCTTGAGCGCCAGTTCGGGCAGGTCCCCGGACTCAATCAGATGACCTCAACCAGTTCGGGAGGCAGTTCGGTCATCACGATGCAGTTTGCGCTCTCCCTCAATATTGATGTCGCTGAACAGGAGGTGCAGGCGGCGATCAACGCGGCGCAAACGTATCTTCCGCCTGGGCTGCCGGCTCCTCCCATTTACAGCAAATCCAATCCGGCGGATGCGCCGATTTTGACGCTGGCGCTGACGTCCAAGACGATTCCCCTGTCGCAGGTGGAGGATCTGGCGGACACCCGGCTGGCGCAGAAGATTTCACAGTTGCCGGGCATCGGACTGGTCAGCATCGTCGGAGGCCAGAAGCCGGCGGTGCGGATTCAGGCCAACCCCACTGCGCTGTCGGCTTACGGACTCAACTTGGAGGATTTGCGGACGGCCCTGACCCAGACCAGCATCAACCAGGCGAAAGGCAATTTTGACGGGCCGAAACAATCGTATTTGATTGACGGGAACGATCAGTTAATGAGCAGCCAGGATTACAATAACTCCGTCGTGGTGGCGTATCAAAACGGAGCGCCAGTGATGCTCAAGGACGTGGCGCAGGCGGTGGACGGGGTGGAGAATACAAAGCAAGCCGCGTGGATGAACCACGTTCCGGCCGTCCTTGTCAACATCCAGCGGCAGCCGGGCGCCAATATCATCCAGGTGGTGGACCGGATCAAATCGCGCTTGCCGCAGCTCCGGAGCACGCTGCCCTCCTCGGTTGAAGTCACCGTGCTGACCGACCGCACGAACACCATTCGCGCGTCGGTCCAGGACATTCAATTCGAACTGATGTTAACGGTGGCGCTGGTGGTGATGGTGATCTTTATCTTCCTGCGCAATCTGGCGGCGACGATCATTCCCAGCGTGGCGGTGCCGCTTTCGCTGGTCGGAACCTTCGCCGTCATGTATCTGCTGGGCTACAGCGTCAACAATCTGACGCTCATGGCGTTGACCATTTCCACCGGTTTCGTGGTGGACGATGCCATCGTCATGATTGAGAACATCGTCCGCTACATCGAGCAAGGGGACAAGCCGCTGGAGGCGGCCTTGAAAGGCGCGGAGCAGATCGGGTTCACCATCATCTCGCTCACGATTTCGCTGGTGGCGGTATTGATTCCGCTCTTGTTCATGGGCGACATTGTGGGGAGGCTCTTCGGGGAGTTTGCTGTCACCCTGGCCGTCACCATCCTCGTGTCCGCGGTCGTTTCGCTGACGCTCACGCCGATGATGTGCTCCCGGTTTCTGCGCGAAAAATCCAAGCAATCGCGCGGGCGGCTCTTCCAGTGGTCGGAGCGGGTTTTCCAGAGCGTGATTGATTTTTACGGCCGGACGCTGAAGTGGATTCTCAACCATCAAACCGTGACTCTCCTCGTGGCTGCCGGCACGCTGGCACTGACCATTGCGCTCTATATTATCGTGCCAAAGGGATTTTTTCCGGTGCAGGACACGGGTGTGATTCAAGGGATTTCCCAGGCCCCGGCCATCACTTCCTTTGCCGCGATGGTGCAGAAACAGCAGGCTTTGGCCGAGGTCCTCCTCGGGGATCCTGCGGTCGAGAGTCTTTCCTCATTCATCGGGGCGGATGGCATCAACACCACGCTCAACAGTGGCCGCATTCTCATCAATCTCAAACCCCTGGAACAACGAAAAATGAGCGCCCTCGCGGTGATGAGCCGGTTGCAGCCGAAACTGGATCAGGTGGAAGGCATTGATTTCTACATGCAGCCAATCCAGGACTTGACCGTGGAGGACCGGGTCAGCCGGACCCAATACCAATACACCCTGGAAGATCCCGACGCGGCGGAACTGCAAACTTGGGCGGCAAAATTTCTAGCGAAAATGAAGGCGCTGCCACAGCTTCGCGACGTGGCCACGGATGAACAGCCGGGGGGCTTGCAAACCATGCTGGTGATTGACCGCCAGACCGCTTCACGTCTCGGGATAACCCCGCAAGCGATTGACAACACGCTCTACGATGCTTTCGGTCAGAGGGAGGTGTCCGTGCTGTTCACGCAATTGAACCAATATCATGTGGTCCTGGAAACGACGCCGGATTTTCAGACCAGCCCGAGTAAATTGCAGGACCTCTTCGTCACGTCCGCCAGCGGCGGTTCGGTGCCGCTCAGCGCGTTCATGCACTTTGAGTCGAGGACCTCGCCCTTGTCGGTGAACCACCAGGGACAATTCCCGGTGGTGACACTTTCCTTCAACCTGGCTCCGAAGGTGTCCCTGGGGGCGGCGACCGCTGAAATTGATAAAATCCAAGCGGAGATGCAAATGCCGCTGTCCATGCTGGCGTCTTTTCAAGGCACCGCGCAAGCATTCCAGAGTTCATTGACCAATGAGCCCCTGCTGATCCTGGCGGCTCTGGTGACGGTCTATATCGTGCTGGGCGTCCTCTACGAGAGTTTCATCCACCCGATCACCATCCTGTCCACGCTCCCCTCCGCCGGGGTGGGCGCATTGCTGGCTTTGTTGATTTGCGGCGAGGAGTTGGACGTGGTTGGGATCATCGGCATCATCCTGCTCATCGGAATCGTTAAGAAGAACGGCATCATGATGGTTGATTTTGCTCTGGAAGGGGAGCGCAAGCACGGCAAGAAACCCGTGGACGCCATTTATGATGCGTGCCTGTTGCGCTTTCGTCCAATCATGATGACCACCATGACCGCGCTGCTGGGAGGTTTGCCCCTGGCGTTGGGAACCGGCACCGGCGCGGAACTGCGACGTCCGCTGGGTGTCACCATCGTCGGCGGATTGCTCGTCAGCCAGGTGCTCACCCTTTATACCACGCCGGTCATCTATCTTTTCATGGACCGGTTTGCCCGGAAAGCAAAAACGGCCCCCGCCGCTGAGGAGAGCGTGCCAGGGACCCCGGTGGAGATATGAACATTTCCGCTCCCTTCATTCAAAGGCCCGTGGCTACAACGCTGCTGACGGTGGCGATTGCGCTGGCCGGAGGGCTGGCGTTTATTTTGCTGCCGGTTTCACCGCTGCCGCAGATAGATTTCCCAACCATTTCCGTCTCAGCCGGCCTGCCCGGAGCCAGTCCCGAGGTGATGGCTTCATCGGTCGCCACGCCTCTGGAAAGGCAATTTGGGCGAATCGCCAGCGTGACGGAGATGACATCGGCGAGCACCCTCGGTTCGAGCAGCATCACCATCCAGTTTGACCTGAATCGGAACATTGACGGGGCCGCCCGCGATGTGCAGGCGGCCATCAATGCCGCGCGGGCCTATCTGCCCTCCGATCTGCCAGCCAATCCCACCTGGCGGAAGGTCAATCCGGCGGATGCGCCCATCATGATCCTGGCGCTGACCTCGCCGGTTTATGATCGGGGCGCCCTTTACGATGCGGCGTCAACCATATTGATGCAAAGGCTCTCGCAAATTCCCGGGGTGGGCCAGGTCGTGGTGGGCGGCGGCGCGCTGCCCGGCGTGCGCGTGGAGGTCAACCCCACTCAATTGAACGGATACGGTCTGGGCCTGCGGGATATCGCGACATTGTTGAGCAATCAGAATGCAAATTTGGCGAAAGGACAATTGTCCGACGGCAAAACGACCACCGACATTGCAGCCAACGATCAGTTGCTCAAGGCGGAGGATTACCGCCCATTGATCCTCGGTTATACCAATGGCAATGCGATCCAGCTCGGCGACGTGGCCGATGTGGAGGATTCGGTGGAAAACCTGCGCGCCGGGGGGTTTGCCGACGGCAAACCGAGCGTGCTGGCGATCATCTTCAAGCAGCCGCAGGCGAACATCATAGATACCGTGGACCACGTACGCCAGGAACTTCCCTCGCTGAAGGCCTCCATCCCCGCGGGAATTGATTTTAAGGTGATGCTGGACCGGACGACAACCATCCGGGCCTCGGTGCGCGACGTGGAGCGCACGTTGCTGATCTCCGTTGGATTGGTGATCCTGGTGGTATTTCTATTCCTCCGCAACGGGAAGGCCACCCTGATCCCCAGCGTGGCGGTGCCCGTGTCGCTGATCGGCACATTTGGAGTCATGTTCTTGTGCGGTTACACGCTCGACAATCTCTCGCTGATGGCGCTGACCATTTCGACGGGGTTTGTGGTGGACGACGCGATTGTGGTGGTCGAGAACATTACCCGCTATTTGGAAAAGGGAATGAGTCCCATGCAAGCGGCTTTTCGCGGTGCCCGCGAGATCGGCTTTACCGTCCTCGCCATGAGCATATCGCTGTGCGCCGTGTTCATTCCCATCCTGCTTATGGGCGGCATCATTGGACGTTTGTTCCGCGAATTCGCGATCACGCTATCGGTGGCCATACTCGTTTCGCTCGTCGTCTCCCTGACCACCACACCCATGATGTGTTCCCGCCTTTTGAAGCATCACCGGGAGGAGGACCAGGGCTGGTTCTACCGGGCGAGCGGGAAGGTGTTGAACGGGATGTTGAGCCTCTACGAACGCAGCTTGGCCCGGGTGCTCCGGCATCCCGCCCTGACCCTGACTGTGCTGCTCATCACCATCGGCATCAATTTGCTCCTGTTTTACCTGGTGCCCAAAGGCCTGTTTCCGCAGCAGGATACCGGGGTCCTGCAAGGTTCCATTCAAGGCTCGCAAGACACCTCTTACCAGGCGATGCTGACGAAGCTCTTGCAGTTTGTCAACATAGTCAGAGAAGACGACGCGGTGGCCTCGGTCACCGCTTTCACGGGGGGCGGCGGCGCGACGGATACCGGAAATATGTTCATCTCCCTCAAACCGCTCGGCCAGCGCACCAACAGCGTGTACGACGTGATCAACCGCCTGCGTCCCAAGCTGGGCCGGGTTCCGGGAGCGAACAGCTTCCTCCAAGCCGGACAGGATCTCCGCATTGGCGGCCGCATGGGCAACGCGCAGTTTCAATACACCATCACCAGCGATAATCTGGAAGATCTGATCACTTGGGCGCCCATTTTGCTGGCCAAGATGAAAACGATCCCCGGGCTGGCGGACGTGAACAGCGACCAGCGAAATCACGGCCTGGAATCCTCGCTCGCCTACGACCGCCTCACCGCCTCAAGGCTCGGAGTCACGCCGGCCTCGATAGATTCCACACTATACCAGGCGTTTGGGCAGGCACAGGTATCCACCATGTTCAAGGAGCTCAACCAGTACCATGTTGTGATGGAAGTCGCGCCCAAGTACTGGCAAAACCCGGAAAGTTTAAACGACATTTATCTCACCACGACCAATGGCGGCCAGGTGCCCTTGAGCGCCGTGACCCGCCGCCGGACAGCCACCACTTCCATTGCCGTCAATCACCAGGGCCAATTTCCCGCGGTGACGATGTCCTTCAATCTCGCCCCCGGCATGGCCTTGAGCGACGCCGTCAATGCCATCAACGAAATGGAGCGGAGCGCGGGGATGCCGTCCACGATTCGAGGAAACTTCGCCGGGACAGCCCAAGCTTACCAGGCCTCTCTGGCGGGCGAGTATCTCCTGATAATTACCGCGCTGCTGGCGGTCTATATTGTGCTGGGCATTCTGTATGAGAGCTTTGTTCATCCCATCACCATTCTTTCGACGCTGCCCTCCGCCGGCGTGGGCGCGATCCTGGCCCTGATGCTCACCCACACGGACTTCACTGTGATTGCCTTGATCGGTATCATCCTCCTTATCGGTTTGGTCAAGAAGAACGGCATCCTGATGATTGACTTTGCTTTGGCGGCGGAGCGCGAGGAGGGCAAGAGTCCGAGGGACGCCATCTTCCAGGCATGCCTGCTGCGGTTCCGGCCGATCCTGATGACGACCATGGCCGCCATGCTGGGGGCCATGCCGCTGGTCCTGGGAACGGGCACCGGCTCGGAATTGCGCCGTCCGCTCGGCATCGCCATTGTGGGCGGCCTCGCCTTGAGCCAGGTGCTGACCCTTTACACCACGCCGGTGGTGTATCTTTACCTCGACCGCTACAGCCATTGGTGGGCGCGGGTGCATGGGCGATCCAGGAGCCGCGTCCCAGTGCCGGCCATGGCCTGACACCAACCGGAGACAAAAGTATGCTTGACATGACAGAACGCGTGAAGACCGGAAGGAAACGGAAAGACAAGAGCGGCAAATTCCAAGCCGCGGCTACAGTCTGGGTGGGCCTGGCGCTGCTGGGCGGATGCAGCTTTGCTCCCAATTATAGTGTTCCGCCCGTCCAAACGCCCGCCGCCTTTAAAGAGGCGGAGGGATGGAGGGTGGCGCAGCCCAAGGATGATGTGATTCGCGGCAAATGGTGGGAAGTGTTCAATGATCCACAACTCAACGCTCTCGAAGAGCAAGTCGCTGTTTCCAATCAGACGCTGGTGGCCGCCCTGGCGAATTTTCAGGCGGCGCGCGCCTTAGTCAAGGAAGCCCGGTCGCAGTACTTCCCAACAGTCTCAGCCGCCCCATCTGTGACCAAATCAAAGGCGTCGTCCAATGTGGGCGCCTCCGGGAACCGCGGCGGGTCGATCCCGGCTGTCACCGAGTACTCATTGCCGTTGGACGCCTCGTGGGAACCGGATTTGTGGGGCGCGATTCGGAACACCGTGAAGGCGGACACCTTCAACGCCCAGGCCAGCGCCGCCACCCTCGAGAACCTGCGGTTGACCGCCCAGGCGGATTTGGCCGTTGATTATTATTCTCTCCGCGGCCAGGACGCGCTCAAGGATGTGTTGGACGCCACCGTGGTTGCCGATCAGAAAACGCTCGACATGACAAAAGGGCTTTTTCAGGCCGGCATTGATTCGGATGAAGACGTTTCCGAGGCGGAAACCGCGCTGGCGACCGTGAAGGCCCAGGACACCAATATTGGCATCCAGCGGGCGGGATTTGAACACGCAATCGCCCTCCTGCTGGGCCGGCCGGCCTCAACCTTCTCCATCGCCGTCCTTCCCCCGACGACCAATGCTCCCGACCATCCGCCGGAAATTCCTCTGGCCGTTCCTTCCCAGTTGCTCGAGCGGCGTCCCGATGTCGCCTCCGCCGAGCGCAGCGTTGCCGCAGCCAACGCGCAAATCGGCGTCGCCAAGGCGGCCTTCTTTCCCACCCTGACTTTGAGCGCCCAGGGAGGGTTTCAAAGCACTTCCGTCGGGAATCTGTTATCAGGCCCGAGCGCCTTTTGGTCGCTTGGGGCCGCGATGGCGCAGACGGTGTTCGACGCCGGCCTCCGCAGCGCCACTGTCGAGCAATACCGAGCCAATTACAACACCACCGTGGCGAACTACCGGCAGACCGTATTAACCGCGTTCCAGGAGGTGGAAGACAGTCTGGCGTCTCTGCGCATCCTCTCCCAGGAACGGGAAGAACAGGAAGCCGCGGTCCAATCGGCCGAACGGACCCTGGCCATCGCCACCCACCGGTACGAACTTGGTATTGACAGTTACCTCAACGTCATCGTTGCGCAAATGACGTTGCTCAACAATCAGCAGACCGAGGTGAACCTTCATGTCCAGCAAATGACCGCCAGTGTTCAGCTCATCCTGTCACTGGGCGGCGGTTGGGACTCCTCACAACTCCTGCGCCCCGGCCAAGTCACCTCCAAGAAAGTCCCATGATTCCGTTGTTGGCCAACTGGCCTTTGCGTTCTACCGGCTAATCGGCTTTTTTAAGCGGTGTCACGCTTTTGGTCATCATGGCGTTGTCCGCTTTCCAACCGCCGCCCAGTGCCTTGATCAATAGGATGGTCGTCACGATGCGCTGTCCGTTCAATTGATAAGCCAATATCTGGTTTTCCAACGCCGTTCTGTCCGCCAGCACCACTTCGAAATAGCTGGCCAATCCTTCTTTGTAGCGGTTCCGTGAGAGATCGGCTACCTGCTTGGCCGCGTCCACAGCGCGCGTTTGGTCCTCGAATTGTTCCTTGAGCAGGCGCAATCCAACCAAGCCGTCCTCCACCTCGTGAAATGCGACCAAGACCTGCGAGCGGTATTGCGCCACCGCCTCCTGGTAAGCCGCCTCGGCGCGCTCAACTCCGGCGCGATTGCGGCCTCCTTCAAACAGAGGCAGGCTGATGTTGGGGCCGATGCTCCAGATGCGGTTTTCCCAATTGAAAATATCCTTCAACTGCGCGCTTTCCACCCCGGCGGTTCCAGTGAGTTGAATGGAAGGAAAGAAAGCCGCCTTGGCAATGCCAATGCCTTCACTGGCGGCCGCCATGGAACGTTCCGCCTCCGCAACATCCGGCCGCCTTTCCAGCAGGTCGGCTGGCAGGCCGATGGGAATTTCCGGAGGCTGGTATAGCCGGTCGGTTTCCGCCAGAGAAAAGCTGGACGAGGTCTGGCCGCAAAGTACGGCGAGGGCATTTTCCAGTTGTGCGCGTTGCAGTTCCAGCCCTACCAAATCCGCTTCCGCGGAGGCCAGTTCCGTTTGGGCTTGCCCCACATCCAACGCACTGTCGGCGCCGCCTTGATGGAGGGCTTCAACCAAGGTGAGGTTTTTCTTGCGCAATTCAATGGTTTCGGCCACCACATGCCGGTCCAGATCAATGGACCGAATCATAAAATAAGTCTGCGCGACATCCGCCTGAAGGGAGAGCAGGACATTCTGGTAGGCGGCGGCACTGGCTTGGGCCTGCTCCCGCGCGGCCCGGAAGGAACGCCGCACACGTCCCCACAGGTCAACCTCATAGCTCAAATCCAGCGGGAGCACAAAATCGTTGGCCGAATAGCCCAGGACGAGCGATCCCGGTTGCGCGGGCCGGCTTTCTGAATAATGCGCGCGGTTCCCATTGGGATCAAAGCTCAAGGCGGGCATAAGGTCCGCCCTGGAGATGCGGGCGACAGCGCGGGACTGTTCCACGCGTTCGAACGCGGCGCGCAGGTCCGGGCTGTTCGTCGTGGCTTCCTGTTCCAGCCCGGTCAGAACGGGATCGTCAAAAATCTCCCAAAAGTTTTGTTTGATCTCCGCGTCCCGGGGTTGGCCCTCTTTCCAGGGCGAGCCCGCTTTCCACGCGGCGGGCACGGCGGAGGGAGGCGGCCGCTGGTAATCGGGCCCCACCGCGCAACCAGCCAGGACCAGTGCGCCCAAAAACGCGGTTCTGAAACCGAGGCCCGGGCGACTGGGATTATTCTGATGCATGGGCTGGTTTGGCCGCGTCTGCTGCGACTTTAGCGACCCGCACCTTGATGCCTGCTTCCAGAGAATCGGATGGGTTGATGATGACATTGTCGGTTTCGGAAAGACCATGGACGATCTCCACCGTGGTGCCGTAATCGCGCCCCACCGTCACATCGGCCAGACGGACAATTCCGTTGGAGTCCACCAGGCCGGCCTGCACCCCTTGTTCGTTGCGGAACAACAGCGTGTTGACCGGAACGACCACCGGATCTTCCCCGCTGACCATGTTCAGCCGCACCATCGTGTGCGCGCCCGGAAGCAGCTTGCCGTCATGGTTGGTCACCAGGATTTCGGTGAGCAGTGTGCGGGAGACCGGATCAATCGCCCCTGCTGTACGGTCCACTTTGCCCGTGAATTTTTGGCCGGGCAGTTCGGCAAAGGTCAGAACCGCCTCATCGTTCGTCTTGACCATCTGGCTGTAAGCTTGCGGCAGGCTGACATAGACTCGCAGAGGATCGGTCCGAGCCAAGCGGAAAATCTCCCGGGAGGACCCCGCCGTGATGAGCGTGCCCGCGTCCATGGTCCGGACGGTGATAATGCCGGGGAAAGGAGCGGCCAGCTTCTTGAAGTTGGCCATTTCCTTCAGGCGTTGCACATTGGCCTCTTCCGCCTGCACGTCCGCTTCGCGGGCGTGCCACGTCGCCACTTTCACGTCGGTATCCTGCTGGGAAACAGAGTCGCTCTTGCGCAGATTCTGCCAGCGCTCGGCGGAAATGCGGGCAATTTCCAGGTTGGCGTTGGCCTGGGCCAGCGCGGCGTCCGCCTGTTTGAGTTCCTGGTCCAGTTCCGGGGTTTCGATTTCCGCCAGTTCTTGCCCCTCGGTCACGCGTGTGCCGATGTCCGTGGACCAATGCTTCAGGTAGCCGCTGACGCGCGCATAAATGGGGGCCTCCTCAAACGCCGTGATATTGCCCGGCAATTCCAGTTCGATCTGCGCCGGCGATCGTTTGGGATGGATGATGCTCACCGTAGGCGCCAGGTTCTCCAGGGTGTCGCTCTCCAATTCCGCGCGCGCGCGCGAGCGGGACAAAACGGTGAACCCGGCCAGGACGGCCAATACGATTCCAAGACCCCCCAACAGGAACCACGGGCCCCGGCCTGCTGGAGACAGGGGCGCCGCTTGCGCTATGGGCGCCCCCAATTGTGCTCCGTGCGGAGCGGGCGAAGCGGGAGGAGCGATGCTGGATTCTGATTCTGTTTGCTTCATAAACTCATGCTCATAATCTTAATCCTAATCCTAATCTTACTTTTAGCTCATCTTCCCGGCCTCAACAAAGGCGCCCCCGTTGGATTCGACATCTTCCCGGCTCCGTATCATGCAAAAAACCACCGGGACAAAAAAGAGCGTTGCGACGGTGGCAAACAACAGGCCGCCGATCACCGCCCGGCCCAGGGGCGCATTCTGCTCGCCGCCTTCGCCCAGGCCCAGCGCCATCGGCACCATGCCGATAATCATGGCCAGCGCGGTCATCACCACCGGGCGCAACCGGATGTAGCCGGCATCCAGCGCGGCGGCGAGGGCGTTCCGGGTTTCCGCCAGCCGTTCCTTGGCGAAGGTGACCACGAGAATGCTATTGGAAGTGGCCACGCCGATGCTCATGACCGCGCCCATGAGGGAAGGCACGTTGAGTGTCGTGCGTGTCAAGAATAGCATCCAGACGATTCCGCACAGCGCCCCCGGCAGGGCGGTGATGATGATGAACGGATCGCTCCACGATTGGAAGTTCATGACAATCAGCAAGTAAACCAGCACAATGGCAAAGAGCAGGCCCAACCCCAGCCCGAGGAAGGAAGACTTCATCGTCTCAACCTGACCCCGCACGATGATAGAGCTGCCGCGCGGAAGTTTCTTTTCGGCGTCATGCACGATCCCTTGAAAATCTTTGGCCACCCCGCCCAGGTCACGGCCTTGCACATCGCCATAAACGTCAATCACAGGCTGGACATCGTAATGGCTCACCACCCCTTGTTCGGCGCCCCGCGAAATCGTGGCCAAATTGCCCAGCAACTGCGGCACCGCCCCGCTTGGCCCCGTCACCGGGATGCCGGCCAGGTTCTGCAGGGAATCCAGATGGTACTGCGGCACTTGCGAGGCCACTTGATAGCTCACCCCGTTGGCCAGATTCAGAAAAAATGAGGGCGCGGTCTGAAAACTCCCGCTCAGGGCGACCAACAGGCTGGAGGCCACATCGTGCTGACTGAATCCGACCTCCTGGACTTTCGTGCGGTCCGTCTTCACTTGCAGATTCGGCAAATCGAACATCTGCTGGACATGCACGTCCACCGCGCCGGGGATTTGGCGAAGCTGATCGGCAATTTCGCCGGCAATGTGGTAATCGGCCAACTGGTCCCGGCCCATCACCTGAATATCAATGGGGGACGGCAGCCCGAAGTTCAAGACCTGGCTGACGATGTCGGCCGGTTGAAAAAAGAAGGAGACTCCCGGAAAAGCCACATTCAAATCGTGGCGGAGTTTTCGAATGTAGCCTTCGGTGGCATGGTGATTTTCCCGGTTGAGCGAAATCAAAATTTCCGCGTCGAACGGCCCGATGGTGCCGCCGTTGTTGTAGGACACGTTGATGCCGCTGGTGGGCAGGCCGATATTATCCACGATGCTTTCCAACTCCCTGGCCGGAATGGTCCGCCGGACCACTTCCTCGACGTGATCGCACAAAACGGCCGTTTCCTCCACGCGAGTGCCCGTTTTGGCCCGGACATGCAGCCGCATCTGTCCGGCATCCACTTTGGGAAAAAAATCCTCGCCCAGAAACGGCGTCAAAAGGCACGACGCTGCGCAGAAGGCCAGGAAGCACAAGGCGAACGGCCGCCGGTGGTGCAGGCAGGCATTCAGCCAGTTGCGGTACCCGCTGCGCAGCCGCTCAAACCCTCCTTCAAACCTGGCATGGAACCGTCCAAACCAGCCCTTCGCTTCCGCGCCGGTCTCATGCACATGATGACGAAGAAAATACATCACCAGCGTCGGCACCACCGTCCGCGAAAGAAAATAAGAGGCCAGCATTGCGAAAACCACCGCCTCCGCCAATGGCACAAAAAGATACCGGGCCGTCCCAGTCAGGAAGAACATCGGCACGAAGACGATGCAAATGCACAGTGTGGAGACGAAGGCCGGCACGGCAATTTGCGAGGCGCCATCCAGGATGGCCGTGCGCAATTCTTTTCCTTGCCGGAGATTCCGTTCGATGTTCTCGATTTCCACCGTCGCGTCATCTACCAGGATGCCGACCGCCAGCGCCAGGCCGCCCAGCGTCATAATGTTCATCGTCTCCCCCAATGCGCTCAATGTGATGATGGAACAGAGGATGGCCAGGGGAATGGAAATAACGATCACAAAGGTCGTGCGCCAATTGCCCAGGAAAATCAAAATCATCATCGCCGTCAGGCAGGCGGCTATGACCGCCTCCTTAATCACCGACTGGATGGCGGCCCGCACAAACAGGGATTGATCCAGCAACGTGCGGATTTCCAATTCCGGCGGCAGGGTTTTCGCCACTTGCGGCACGGCTTTCTTCAGCCGCGCCACAATATCGAGCGTGGAGGCGGCGCCGGATTTGATGATGGACAACAGCGAGGCGCGAATACCGTCGCTGCGCACGATGTTCTGTTGCACCGCGAACCCGTCGCGCACATGCGCCACGTCCCGGATATAGATCATGTGGCCGTTCACCTGTTTGAGGGGAATGTCGTTCAGTTCCTGGATGGTGGCCGGACTGCCGTTCAACTCCACGGCATATTCGGTGCTGCCGATCTTCTCCGTTCCGCCCGGCAGGATCAGGTTTTCCGCACTGATGGCGTTGACCACGTCGCTGGGGGAAAGGCCCTTGCCGTGCAAGGCCGAGAGGTCAATATCCACCATGATCTGGCGGGTTTTGCCGCCGTAGGCATTGGGCATGGAGGCCCCTTGCACCGTGGCCAGCCCGACCCGCAGAAAATTCATCGCCAGGTCGTTGACCTGAGATTCCGACAGCGTCTTGCTGCTCAGGCTCAGTTGCAAAATGGGAACACTCGATGCGTTGTAGGTGATGATCATCGGCGGCGTGATGCCGGGCGGCAGGCCGCGCACGGTGGACTGGCAAATCGCCGTAATTTGCGCGATGGCCATGTCAATTTTCACGTTCGGATGGAAAAACACCTTGATCACCCCCATCCCATTGAGCGACTCGGACTCGATATGCTCGATGTCGTTGACGGTGGTGGTCATCCCGCGCTCGCTGATGGTCACAATGCGCGACGCCATTTGCTCCGCTGACATGCCGGTGTAGCCCCAAATGATGCTCACCACCGGGATGTTGATGTTGGGAAAGATGTCCGTGGGCGTGCGCAAAATGACCACCGGGCTGACCAGCAAGATCATCAGCGCGACCACCACAAATGTATAGGGCCGGTTCAGGGCCAGTCGGACGATCCACATAAACTTACCTGATCATTCTGTCTGCCTCGGGCGGGAAGAATTGTAGTAAAAACCTGAAGCTTGGCCCGCCAGCCGCGCCAGCCGGGATTCGGGAGTTTCCGCCAGCAACCGGGTCACCGCTTGGAGGAGTTGCGGAAAATCAAGCGGCTTCTCCAACAACGCGCCCACGCCGGCCCCCAGCGCGGTGAACAATTGGTTCGGGCGGGCCGTGATGATGATCACCGCCAGCAGAGGTTGGCTTGCCGTCAGCCGCTCAAATGTATCCCAGCCGCTTTGCCCGGGCATGTTCAAATCCAGCAGCACCAAATCAATCTTCTTGGCAGCGGCGATTTCCAACGCCTCCGCCCCATTGGCCGCCGCCAGCACGCCGTATCCTTCCCCGGCCAGAACGCGACTCAACATTTCACGTACCGGTGAATCATCGTCAACCACTAAAATCCGTTTTTCCACCCTCTCCGTCGTTCGGCTTTCGCCCACCGCTTCGGCCGTGGGGTCGTGGTGGTTCTCTTGCTCGCGCTTCATTTGCCGACTCCATTCAATCTGCCGTCCCCCGGCGATTTCAAGTAATGGGTTTTGAAATCAGGGTTCGAGAGGCGGGTCGCCCGTTCCGTCTCCGATTCGGCCAGCAATTCGGCGATGGCAGCCAACAAGAGCGCCAGATCCAGAGGCTTCTCCATCAACGCGTCAATGAACATTCCCGCAGCCTGTTCGTATTGCTTTGGCCTCGCGGTGATGACGATGACGGACGCAAAAGGATGGGTACGGGTGATCCGGTCAATCGCTTCCCATCCGTCCAGGTCCGGCATGTTCAAATCCAGCAAAATCAAGTCCGGCAGGTGGGCCGCGAATTTTGCCACAGCCTCCCGTCCTGTCCCGGCGAGCACCACTTCATATTGCTCGGATTCCAAAACACGGCCCAGCATTTCCCGGATACCGGGGTCATCATCAGCCAATAGGATTCTCTTTTTCATAACCGGAACTTTGCCCGGATGTTTGAATGGCTTGAGCACAGGATATGCCAACGACGCTTGAGATGTGATGCACCCTTTGGCTGCGTTACATTTTCGGTTTCTCCAGACTCGGTGCCCGGATTTCATGGCAAAGCAAGTATGCTGGACAGCAAAGTCTCTTGGCACTGGGCCTGAATCAGGTGGGAACCCGTACGAATAGTTCCGGTGTATCCGTGCTCAAACCCAGCAACAGGCATGGTTTATGCCTTCACTAGTCTCCATGATTTGAGGCCGTTGGTTCTTGTGGCCAACGGCCCTGCGTTTGGGTTAGATTTCCAATCACTCTGATGAAGTTCGGGATTAAGAACAGATTGATGGCGCTCGTGCTGGCGGTGGCGGTGATGGGCGTGTTGATTTTGCTGGCGACTCTTTACTCGCAACGGCAGGCCGAAAAATTGCGCGACAGATTGGGCCAGGTGGAGTCCGAGAGCTTCAGTATCGCCGAGCAATTCAGAGAGTCGCTCCGGGCGCTGAACAACACCATGCAGAGTTACGCCACGGATCGTGATCCGGCTGTCTGGAGTGAGTTCCTGGAAGCCAGCCGCAAGCTCGACGGCTGGATTGAGGAACAGAAACCCAGGCTGACCACGCAACACGAAAAAGAAGCGTTGCAAAAGATGAATGCCGAATACAAGGAGTACCTGCGGGTGGCCCGGGATTTGCAGGTCAAGGTGCAATCTCTCGGCGGGCAAAGCGTTTCCCTGGCCGACTTTAATCCGTTGCGGGCGCAGTCCCAGAAAGTGTTCGATCTGGGGCAGAATCTTGGGAAGGCGCATTACGATTCGCGCAACCTGCTGCTCGCCCAGGCTAATGAAACGCTCAAGCATCTCCACTGGCTGGTGCTCGGCTCGCTTGGTTTGCTGTTTGTCTTCGGCCTGGTCCTGGCCGGGGTGGTTTACCGCGATATGATCGCCCCCCTGCGCGTCAAGCTCGTGGAAAGCCAGTCCCTGGTGGAACGCCACGAGAAGCTGGCGTCCCTCGGCATGCTCGCCGCCGGGGTGGCCCATGAAATCCGCAATCCGCTGACCGCGATCAAGGCCGCTTTGTTCATCCAACAAAAAAAATTCCAACCCGGTTCTCAGGAGCACACCGACGCCAAGCTCGTGCAACGGGAAATCTCGCGCTTGGAGCGGATCGTAAATGATTTCCTCCGCTTCGCCCGTCCGAGCGATCCCGAACTGACCACCGTTCCGGCCGACCTGCCCCTGCGGGAAGCACAAATGTTCCTGGCCCCTTCCCTGTCCGGAAAGCGCATTCAACTCCTGCTGGAAAATTCGGCGCCGATGTTCATTAACGTGGACCTCGCCCAAATCAAACAGGTGCTGATCAATCTGGTGCAAAACGCCGCCGACAGCCTCACGCAAGGCGGCACCATCACACTGCGCGCGCGCCACGACCGGAAAAGTCTTCCCCAAGGCGAGACCGATGTCGTCATCCTGGAAGTGACGGACACCGGCGAGGGCATTCCGCCCGAAGTGGAGAAGCGGCTCTTCGATCCGTTCTTCACCACCAAAGAAACCGGTACCGGCTTGGGCCTGCCCATTGCCGCGCGGATTGTGGAGAAGCACGGCGGGGCGCTCCAATATCAAACCCAGGTCCATCACGGCACCACCTTTGGCATCGTCCTGCCCCAAGCGACCCCATGAACGCCGCCGCCAAAATTCTGCTGATCGAAGATGACCCCGGCATCGCCGACACCCTGCAACGCGTTTTGGAGGAGGAAGGGCACGAGGTGGTGGCCCAACAGCGGGGCGACGACGGTTTGGCCCGCGCCGCCGCCGATTTGTTCAATCTGGTCATTACCGATTTGAAATTGCCCGGTCTGAACGGCCTTGAGTTGGTCCGCCAGTTGCACACCGCCCAACCGCGCCTGCCCATCATTCTGATTACCGCCTTCGGCACCACCGAAACCGCCATTGAGGCCATGAAACTCGGCGCCTACGATTACCTGCTCAAGCCCTTTGACATACCCCAAATGCTCGACCTGGTTCGCAGAGCGGCCGACAGCAACCGTCTCATGTCCGAACCGGTCATCTTGGGGGAAACTGGGGCCGCGCGTGCTGCCCTCGTCGGCCAAAGCCTTCCCATGCAGGCCATCTACAAGGAAATTGGTCGCGTCGCTACCAAGCCGGTCAACGTGCTCATTCGCGGCGAAACCGGTACCGGCAAGGAACTCATCGCGCGCGCCCTTTACCAGCACAGCGACCGGGCCAACGCCCCGTTCATTGCCATCAACTGCGCCGCCATTCCCGAAACCCTCCTGGAAAGCGAGTTGTTCGGCCACGAACGCGGTGCCTTCACCGGAGCGGAGGCACGGCGGATTGGCCGGTTCGAACAAGCCGACCACGGCACCATCTTTCTGGATGAAATCGGCGACATGACACTTCGCACGCAAGTCAAGCTGATGCGGGTGCTTCAGGAGAAGAGCCTGCAACGGCTCGGCGGCAAAGAAACGATTTCCGTGGATGTGCGCGTGGTGGCCGCCACTCATTGCGACCTGGAAACCGCCATTAAAGAAAAGCAGTTCCGCGAGGATTTGTATTACCGGCTTAGTGTGGTCGTCATCACGCTGCCGCCATTGCGCCAGCGCAAGGAAGACATCCCCGCGCTCGTCCATTATTTCCTGCAAAAATATGGCCCGGAATTGGGCAATGCCGAACCTTCCATTCATCCTGGCGCTATCGAATTCCTCGAAGCGCAATCCTGGCCAGGCAATGTGCGCGAACTGGAAAATGTGATGCGCAAAACCTTGCTCCTAGCCCAGAACTATACCATTAACCCGGACCATGCGCGGATGGCGTTAAATAAGGACAGTGGATTAACTGTTTCCGCATCCCGTCCCATTGCCGAGTATGTGGATGACCTGCTGGCCGCGGCCCGGCGGGGTGAATTGGCCGACGCGCACGCCCAGGCCCTTGAAATGGTTGAGCGCGAATTGTTCAAGCGAGCCATTGAACAGGCTCGCGGCAATCAGGCCAAAGCCGCGCGCTGGCTTGGTATTTCACGCATCACTATGAAGGCTAAACTCGTTCAATTCGGCCTCCACCCCAGCCAGGAACACGAACCAGCGCCTTGAGGCTGGCCCAATTTGAACAATTCTGGAGTGAACCCGGACAGTTTTTTCTTAACTCCGACTACATTCGAGCCGATACAAAGGGTGAAGCGGCAAAATTGCCGGCAAAA
>Ga0182027_10005036_pt1 | contig 20220 bp, 40 predicted proteins | sample 712E1DmetaG_FD_121300 | JGI IMG/M metagenome (GOLD analysis project Ga0182027, IMG submission 121300) | Permafrost microbial communities from Stordalen Mire, Sweden - 712E1D metaG (Illumina Assembly) | ecosystem: Environmental > Terrestrial > Soil > Wetlands > Permafrost | place: Sweden...
ATTGTAATAATCTTGACTATAGACAGAAGACTTTTTCAAGTATTGTAAAAACTTGGGATTATTTTAAATGGCCAGTACGTTCAAATAGAATTTAGATAAAGGAGATAGAGACTATGAGTAGTTTTAGCGATTGCAAGTTATTCACTATTAAGAATCCGACAGGTACAATGGTAGGTTCAGGCAGTATTGTTTTGAACAATCTTGTTCGTATTAGTTTTACTATAATCAAGGGAGCGCAAGGTATCTTCGCTTCTCTTCCTGCTACCAAGGGCAATAAGCCAGATGAGAATGGCAAGATTCCTTGGTATCCTCAGGTGAAGTTGCTTACAGAAGAATTGTATGCTGAATTTCAAAATATAGTGAAAAAAGAATTCGCAAAAGTTCTTGGTGCTGGTTCAGTTCCAAAAAGTAAGCCTGCTCCTCCAATTGGTGAAGAGCCTCAGAAGGATTATGACGACGGATATCCCTTTTAGTTAACTCTATGTAATTATTGAGGTATCCATAAAATATGGAAAATTGTATTTGTACAGAAATAAACGATCTTTGTCGTAAATTGGATACAGATACTTTTTTAACAGAAGAAAAGAAAGATGAAATTCTTTTAAAAATTAAGACTCTTGTAGAAATGAGAGATAACCTTAGAAAAATATTAAATAACAATGAAAGAATTGAATGAAGAAAAACTTCTTGGTCATCAAGGAGCAGATCAACTTCTAGATTATTATCTATTTGATGAACTTCTGAAGGGTCCAGAAAAAGGATATCTGAAAAAAGTGTCTGCTGAGTTAAGTAGACACAATGTAAAATTTAGTTCTCAAGTAATATATGCGCGAGCTAAATCTCTTTTATCTGGAAAATCTGTTTATCAACCATCAGCAGATGTAGATGGTCGTCCTTCAGCTAGAGAAGGAAAGGATAAGGGATATTCAGGGTTTTGGACAATGGTAGACCTTGCATTTCCTTTCCCTGAAAGTAGATATTATATTGGTCTTGCTGCTAATCAGATAGATGTAGTTAGAAGTAAAGTTGCGGCTCCTTCCATGGTTATTTGTGAAAGAGATCTTGGAAGAGCATTCAAACTTCAAGATATAGCTCGTTTTATTTCAGAAAAGAAATCAGGACCTCGAATAGATATTTGGGCTGATGATGTTTTTGAGATAATGAAAAAGAATGAAAGTAGTTATAATATTTTTGATTTAGATTTAATGGTATGTTTACCAAAACCTAAAATAATAGAGGAATGGGTTCAACATATATATTATTCAGCTAGATCTGGAAAAATTGTAATCAATATTACTACAACAATTGGTCGTTCAATTACAGAAGATGAGTATGAGTATCGGGCTGGTTATCTGCATGAAGCACTAGGTTATGCAGGTTTCACCCATTTGGGATATAGCCCTTATAAATATAGAGATAGATTTACTCCAATGAGGAGTTGTCGTTATCTCTTACAAACAACGAAGAAAGAAAAAGGAAAAACAAATGAAGAGTACAAAGAATAGTCGTTCACTAGCTGCCCGTCGCGCTAACGTTACTCGTAAGAATCGTGTTGATCTTTATAGCCGTTATTCGTATGCTGATGTCGTAGAAGCTATCCTACGTGATGTCAGTGATGAGGACATTATGGGAGATACTGGAATAAGTCGCGGTACTCTATCGGCAGTTAAGGCCAATCTGACACGCTCGGGAGACCTTCGGAATCTAGCTCTCGCCTGTAATTTCTAGTTAAACAAAATTCAGAACTCCCTCTATTTACTAGTGCTAGATAGAGGGTAGTTTCTGATAAAAAGGAATATGGACTAATGCCATCTATAGTAGAATCAATTCCGTTTGTTGTTCATTTTGCAAAAGGGAATAGTCATGATCTTGCTCAGATATTTTGTTCAAATAGATACTTGATGTTTGTTTGGGCAAAATGGGAAGCGGGAGAAGAAGTTTTTATAGATGGTTTTGGCGCGTATTATACTTTTAATCATAAACTTGTTACTTGTCACGACTGTCTTGAAGGGATGAGTATTTGTCGATGAATTGGATAAAGAAAAATAGTATATGGTATGTTTTTCTTGTTGGATCAATGGCAATGTGTGCTTTTCACGCAATAAAAGCTTTTTCAGGTGATTTGTCTAATGTCCAAAATATGATAGGTTGGCTTGTCGCTGTAGTTTTTGGATACATTTCCCATGGCTGGAGAAGCGCATACGAATATCAGACAGAACAAAAAGATGAAGCTTGGAAGATAATTCAAGAACTATATATAGAAGCAGGAAAAATAACTGATGAATCAAAAAGTTAATCCATATCATTTTGGTCAGCTCCTTATAAATCCCGGTAATGTTGCAGACGAATTAGTAATTCTTGAAATCAAAAGAGAACGTATTGCTGGAGAGCATCCAGAAATACAAGAAGGTATTTGCCGCGCTTCCCTTCTCTTGGATGCTATCGCAAAACCATTTAGTGATGAAGTATATAATCAATTAAATGGGCTAATGAATGATCTCCAAGAAGTAAATGAAATACAGTGGGATCTCGAAGATAGAGTTCGATTTGAAAAGAGCGGAGAAGCAGCATTTGCTGCAAGAGAGAATAATTCTATTCGTGTAGGAATAAAGAATAAAATTTCACAACTCTTCGGTTATCCAATTGAAGTAAAATCCTATAAGGGATGAAAATAGTAAATATTTTTTTAGAGAGAAAAACGAGTTTTTTGAATTTGAAATCTGAAAGGTAAATATATTAATGAGTTCAGAAATTATTACTACATTGAATGCGAGACTTTCGGAAGAAATCGTTGCGATAATTCAATATACAACGCATTCAGCGTGCGCAGAAAATTGGGGATTACCTATTCTAGCTAAGTATCTAATGGATACTGCTAAAGTAGAAATGGGCCATTCTCACGAATTGATGGATCGTATCTTTGCTCTTGATGAAGTACCTGTTGTTACTCTTGGAGAAGTAAAAATTGGTAAGGACGTAAAAGAAATAGTTCATTTATCGGCAGAAGCTGAAGAAGAAGCTATTGAACATTATAATGAATCTATTATTCAAGCTCATGATCTGAAGGATAACTCGTCAAAGAAGATCTTTGAGAGTAATGAACTTGATGAACAAAAGCATTATGATTTTTGGGAAGCAGAAGAATATAAGATAGACCAAATGGGGTTAGAGCTGTTTTTATCTACTTTAATTTAATGACAAAAATTTGTCCAAAATGTAAAACAGAAAAGTTTCTTTCAGATTTTGGTAAAAGTATTCATACCAAAAGTGGAAAAACTTCTTGGTGTTTAAATTGCAGTAGTGCTGCAACTAGAAAACGATATAGTCAGAATAAGGAAACTTTTGAATGGAAAAAGAAATCGAGGCTAAGAGACAAGATAAGAAAACGAACTCCAGAAAGAAGTAAATATTTAAAAGACTATGCAGCTAATCCTGTAACAAAAGAACGTATGAAAGAAAACCATCTTATTAAAACATATGAGATAACTTTAACTCAATATAAAGATATCGTTTTAAAACAAAATAAGATGTGTTTAATTTGTGAAAAGACAGCAGAAGAAGCAACTCCAAGTACACCAAGACTTTATGTAGATCATGATCATATAACTAAGAAAATTAGAGGTTTGCTTTGTCAGAAATGCAATAGTATGTTAGGTCTTTGTAGAGATAGTGTAGAAATTTTAGAAAAAGCAATAGAATATTTAAAATCTAATAATTATTATTTGACTACGCTCATCGGAGATTGATATGTCTGTTAAAAAGGAAAATAAGAAAATTCAAGAATGTTTTATTAGAACTTATGATTTTGATGCTTTTCTCGATGCTGTAGATACGGGAACAGAAATTCAACATAGATCAATTGAACAATTATTAGAATATGAGTCTTCTGATGATGTAGAAGAAGATGGTAGAGATACTCTTTATAGAATTACTATTGAAAAAATTGGGACACTTGAATCAAAACATACACTTTCTTTAAAAAAGGATTAACTGATGAAAAATCCCTCATATTGTCTTTTTGGATTTGATGTAACAAATCAAAATATCAATAAAGAAGAAATTTTAATGAAAATTCTTCCTATTGGTACTATGCAGGAAGAACTTCAAAAGATTAAAGATGAATGGGATATGAACGATATCGAAGCAATGAAAGAATTGTTTTGGATAGAAATGCAATTCCGTGGTATTGGAATTCTTGAAGAAAAGAATATAATTGGTTGGAGAGATATCTGGGAAGATAAATGGGGTAAAGAATTTTATTCTTTTCCAATATCTTCGGTTGTCCAAAAGATAGAAGATCTTCGTGAACTACTCGAATTATCACAGGAGGTAACGCCAGTTCTTTGTTATGGCAATGATGAAGAATAAGAAGTATTTGGGTCCGCAAAAGTTTCGACTGGGTTGAGTACCAACTTATTGCAGGTAAGTGAACGCCAATTGAGGCACTTCCAAAACTATTGGCAAGATTAAAAGCCACCACTAAGGTTGCTAGCGTTCTCGCCACCACTGCTTATGTACCCATGAGCTGTATTACCGCTCAGGCAGTCGCGAAGACCAACTGCTACTGCTAGTTGTTTTGCAGTGTAAGCTGGGTAGCTGGTGTCGTCCTGGAAACAGAAAGACCAGCAAATACTCTGTTGTATAGGCGTTTGTTAGTATCGCTAAAACTAATGTTGAAAGTCTCCAATAGACTTTAACTTTGGAAGCCTGTAACCCAATAAGTTCGTAGCAATGCAGGACTCGGGAGCATTACCCGACGGATCCACTAAGTAGTTGATATTACTGAAGAAAGGAAATACCTCTCTTGCCTCTACCTCCTTCGAAAGAACCTCAAACTCTCTTGGATTATGTACCTCTTGCAGAAGAGGAAGATGGAATTTTGTTTCTTCTCAATAGAAAAACTGGTGTACTCCAATTGATTTATGAGGGTATTGAAAGAAGTCCAATAGAAATAGAAGCTATTATAGAAACTGTTAAACAGGCGTATAAGGATAGTCAAAGAAAAAAGAGTCCAGTTATTACTGGTAGTGGAGAAGATGACGGAGGTATGTTAAATTAATGTCTGAATTAGAAATTGAGGGTTGTGTCAAAAAGATCAATCCTAGTGATAAAGTATTAGAGGATTCTGTTTATTCATGTCAGGATCCCACTTATCAATGTCAAATTTGTAGAACTTTTTATACTTTCGATAAAGTAACTCTTTGGGAATGTCCTGTCTGTAGTAAGAATAAAGAATAAATGAAAAAAGATACACAATGTATTTGGCCTGCCTGTAGAGAGGAAGGCGAAGTTCTACTTGTTCATCCAGAAGATGAAAATGTTAGAGGTAGTATTTGTGAAGATCATCTTGAAAAATATTTTGAAATGAATAACGAAGATAGATTCAATTGGAAAAAGAAATATGTAAAAGGAGATAAATGAAAAGAGATAAATTCGGACGCTTTTGTTCTTCTACAACAGTTGTTTCTGATAATTCAACTGTTTTAATTCTCCGCACTTGTAATAAAAACCTTCAGGGGTACGGTGGTTTCCAGTGGCCAGCATCTGGCCCAGTCAGTTGTCTAGATTGGAATCCAAAACCGGTTTGTGGTGGTGGATTACATGGACTACTAAATGGAGTTGGTGATGGTGGTCTTCTCAATTGGTCAGATGATGCAGTTTGGCTAGTTGTAGAAGTTATTGCATCTGAAGTTGTTTCAATTAATGATCAGAAAGTAAAGTTTCCAAGAGGAACAGTTGTCTTCTGTGGGAATAGGAAAGATGCGACTGACTACATTTGGGAACGGAATCATCTCCCTTCGGGAGAAGGGCCAGCAGTTGTTGGCGCATCTAGAATTGTTGGAGATAAGCAAACCGTAATAGTTGGATATTGTGGTACTGCTAGTGCTGGATATCGTGGTACTGCTAGTGCTGGAGGTCGTGGTACTGCTAGTGTTGGAAACGGTGGTACTGCTAGTGCTGGAGATGGTGGTACTGCTAGTGCTGGATATCGTGGTACTGCTAGTGCTGGATATGATGGTACTGCTAGTGCTGGAAACGGTGGTACTGCTAGTGCTGGAGATTATGGTACTGCTAGTGCTGGAGATAATGGTACTGCTAGTGCTGGATATCGTGGTACTGCTAGTGCTGGAAAATGCGGTACTGCTAGTGTTGGAAACGGTGGTACTGCTAGTGCTGGAGATCGTGGTACTGCTAGTACTGGATATGATGGTACTGCTAGTGCTGGAAACGGTGGTACTATCTCTATCAAATGGTGGGATGCGGTAAACCATCGATATCGTACAACAATTGGTTATGTTGGAGAAAATGGTATTGTGGCTAATAAGAAATACAAATGTTCTTCTATTGGACAACTGGTGAAGGTAAAATAAATGAATATTGAAATTATTCACTATTCAGATTTTACTGCAGAAAATCAGTATCACCTTTTATGTAAACGATATTGGGTAACTCCAAAAAATGGTAATCACAATATACGTAAAGAAGGTTGTAGAGAATGTGCTGATGGCCATTGGATGGTAGTGGATGAGAAGTACAAAGATAAGGTTACTTGTCCACTTTGTAGAGCAAAGTTAAATTAATGAAAAACTTTTTCTTTAAACAAACTGATGGCGATACGTGTGGACCAATAGCGTTTCTCAACTATTTAAAGTTTGTTGGAAGAAAAGTAAAACGAAATCGAGATCTTCCTTTAATCAAAAAAACTATTGGTTGGGAAAAAAATGTTGGTAGTCAAACTTATCTTTATAAAGATGGGTTGAGAGTATGGGGAATAGCACCAATTGAGAAAGAACAAATTAGTATTCGAACTCTTGATAAGATTCTTCAAAAGAAACCAGTTATACTTACATATGCATTTCGTTGGAAAAATGAAATAAAAGTTCATACAGTAATGGCATATGGGAAAAAGAAGGATAAATATTTAGTTACAAATTGGTTTGTTAGAACAACATTTTCAGTTATAAGTAAAATAGAAATGGCGAAAACACTTTCAATTTCTAAAAGAATACTTTTTTCTTCTTCGAAGTACCCTCAAGCGATATATAGTAATGAATAATACAACAATAGAAGACATTCAGATTAGATTGAATTGTTTCATCGACGAGAGTTTATTTGCGACGACATGGTATGGTCCTGGAGATGCAATGAGATTTGCTGTTTTAATTTCAGCTTCAAGACTTTATACTAAAGAAGAAAAGATAGTTCTTGAACTTCAGGCGAAAGAATTGTTTTCTGAAAAGATTATTGAATTAGAAAAGGTTTTGAAAGAAATTGTATGAGAATAAATACTTTTAATTTTTTAAAAGTTATTTACATTACACTTATTGTTATTGCTGTTTTTGTATTACCAGCACGAGCTGCTTATGTGTCTGAAGTAGAATTGCAAGTAAGTAATTCTTCTCCATTCTCGATGGAAGTTCTTGTCAAATGTGATGTTATACCTGGAAAGGGTACATTCACTTTTGAAAAAAAATATACGCTTCCAAAAAAGAAAATAACTAATGTAAGAATTAGTAATGCATATCACCATTGCCAAATTTGGCCGCGTCTTAAATTGTTGGGAGATTAATGAAAAGAAATAATAGAAAACAAGAAGTTCAACCATCTTATATTTCAGTAGGAATAGAAGTTTTTTTTCATGTGCATAGAAAAGAATCACCAGATAAAAATTTTCTTTGTAGAGGAATTATAACTAGAGTTCCTATTGTAGTATCTAATGTATATAAAATTCAGATAAAGAGTGTTTGTCCAAAAACTCTTACACATGGAATACAAGAGGAAGAGGCGCGCTCCTTCCTTGGCAAGATTTATCCTATAGAACCAACAGGAGTAAAAGAATCTTCATCTTCTTGGATGAATATGTCTTATCCAGAACCTTGGGTGAAATAAAAATAATAATATTGACCATATATAATTCTTTGTTTATACTTAAAGATAGTTATCTTCTTTGAAAGAGTGCTTATTGGGTCGAAACAAACATTCTTCTAATCAAATTTCTGGTGGTACGTTTGATTATATGAAAGACATTCTTCAAGTTTCTACTAGAAGATGTCCTAGAAAAAGTTGTGGAGGAACTCTTGTAAATGTTTGGGTTCAATATGATAACAAAGGTCCTGTTAATTTTGAACAAGAGTGTACTTTTTGCGGTAAAACAGTAAGAGATCCTCAATATCAAAAAAATAAATTATTTATTTCAGAAAGAAAGTGTTATGAAAATCGATAGTTCCTCTGAAAATTTCGAGAAGTCTTTAGTTTTCCTTGATGGGAAGCTAGTTCGATACGCTTGCGCTGCTGATGATGAAGAGGGTTGGATTGATGTTCCTGATCCAAAGAGTATGGCTCCCCTCGATTTAAATGAGGTTCTAGACTGTTCTGAAGGTAGTGAACAGATAAGTGAATGGGAAGAAGTGGTTCTTCTCAGAAAATATGGGAAGGTAACTATAAAAGTTCTTCCTTAGTTTCTGTATCTCTACCAGGGCAGTTAGAAAATTGGAGGACCTGTCCATGACGTGTAGAGGTTTAAGTGTAGCGTTGTCTTCATTGTGTTTCGTTTTAGCATTAGCTAGCTGTAGCTCTTGCTCCCCTGCTTCTCCATTAGTTCCTCCAAAGTATGCACAATATACTGATTTTATTACTCCTCTTGCTGCTGGTTCTGTAGGTGTATTTAAACCTACAGATAAAGGTATGAAAGTAGTTGGTGCTGGTTCAGTCATAAGATGTGAAGCTGGTTCTCCTATTCGTGTAATTTCTGCGGCACACGTATCAAATGCGATTGAGGAAGATGGAAAAGTTATTTTCATTGGGAACAATTCAACGAAGAGATTTGAACTTGTTTCAGTATTTAAAAAAATGGAGAAATATGATTTAGTTCTCCTTGAAGGTATGTCTAACCTTACACAATCTTGTCCAACAGTAGAGGTAGCTCATGAATTCCCTAAATTGGGTTCTTATCTGTGGGTTATTGGCTATCCTCTTGGAGTGGAAAGAAATGTTAGTCATGGAATTCTCTCTGCTGCCTATTTTACACAGGGACCTCCTTCTATATATGTATATCGTATTGATGCTCCAGTAGCTCCAGGAAATTCTGGTGGAGGAGTATTCAATGAACAGGGAAAATTAATTGGAGTACTTTCTTATACCCAAATGATGTCTGTTGGTGGTCTCGCTGGTGAACTTGGTGGTAGATATGCTGTAGCTGGAGCAGGCCACGCAATTTCTTTACCTCATATTCTTATGCTTTTAGAAGGGACTTAATGACAAAGAAAATTTCTAGTAAAGCTACTGCTCCTAGAGCGGAACAACAAATTGAATTTTTAGAGATAGGAGATCTTGGTGGTCTAGGTAGTTCGTCCTTGAAAGATAAGTTATATGAGAAAGGTATTTATTATCTGACTGGAGAGATTAGAGAATCAAGCCTTTTAGATATACATCAGAATATTCTTCTTAAACATCTTGATCCTACTTGGAAAGAAGATATCCAGATTGTAGTTAATTCCGTTGGAGGTGAGACCTCAGAAGGTTGGGCACTCATTGATCTCCTTGACTGGGTAAGAATGGATGTTCGTACTACAGGAATGGGTATGTGTGCCTCTCTTGGAGCTATGATTCTTGCTGCTGGAACGAATGGTAAAAGAGTAGCTTCGCGTAACTTGTCTCTAATGATCCATGGAGCTTCTATAGATGGTATTTGTGGAAATTATCCTCAGTTAGTTTCATCTATGAAAGATATGGAACTTGAGTATAAGAGGATGTCACGATTCTGGACTGAGCATTCAAAATATAGCGAAGAAGATGTAAGAAAACTTTTCCTTGATGGTTTCGATCATTGGCTAACACCGGAAGATGCTCTTTCTCATGGTCTTCTTGATGCTGTAGTTCCTCTCAAATCTGCAATGAAGAAAAAGAAGTAATCGTTTTCTTTCCCTCCGTTTATTCAGAGTAATTTATGGACATAACTTCTATTCCAGAAATCTATCCGTTTGTATGTGGTTCATGCAATAGTCAGATATTTTCACTTAAGATAGCAAAAGAAGATAATGGGACTGTTCTTCTTATGGTTACCTGTGGTAATGAAAAATGTGTTGAGGAAAGACGGCTTGAACTTGGTGCTCCGACAAATGAACTTCTTGTTTGGGCCGAGTATGATATAACAAATAGTTATGAAGGAACTGATTTTAATCTTTCTACCACACCAACTAATATCAACTAATGTCTAAAAGTATTCCTTGTTATATAGATAAAGATAGAATAGGTCTTTCCCACGATAAGTGGTTAGAGCTTAGATATAATGAGGAATATTGTATACATCGTGTTGAAATAGTTAATGGAATCCGATTATTTCTTCTTCGTTGGGTAGGTTTAGTCGAGACTTGGTGGATGTACGAAGAATGGAATCTTCTTGAGAAAAAATTAATTGATAGCGATTGGTGGAGATTTGATAATCTCAATGAAACTACTTCTCTTGATTTTGTAAACCAATTTGAAGAAAGTGTATCTCAGTATAAATTAAAAAATAAAATATCTACTCAGTTTGAAGAAATGGAACTTCCTAATCCTGAATTGAAAGGATCGTATCTTTCAAAACAGTTGAATAAGTATAAATGTCCAGTTTGTTCTTCTGGAATGTATCAAAAAACTGGGGTATATGGAGTGTTCTATTCTTGTAAGAATTGGCCAGATTGTAAAGCAACTCTTGGAGCAAATGGAAAACCTTCAAAGAAAACAAAAGAATTAATCTTTCAAAAGAAGGGATACGAGAAAAAACAAAATCTTGGATCTCTCCCTATTAAAAGTATATTGTCTTCTCCTGGAAAATATTACGAAGAACCAGTAGTACAATTTTCAGTAGAATCACAAGAATTAACTGATCTTGTTAAAGAAGCAAATATTAAAATAGAAAATGAAATAATAAAAAAGTTAGATGATTTATCTTCTCAAGGATATATTGAAACTAAAATAGATCTGAATAAATTAATTTCTAATGATCCAGTATTTCAAGTACTGGGTGGAGAAGAAAAGAAGAAATCAAAGCAAAAGAAAATTAATTTCTCAGATGACGATATCGGAGAAAGATTTTCTGGTATTCTGAAAAATAAAAAACAAGAGGGAAAAGATGAGTAATGAAACAAAAGATGAGAAAAAGATAGCTGAGTCTATTCAAAAAGTACTTCGAATTCTTAATAAAGATAAGTTAAATATTACTGAATTGATCCTCTTTTATGCACGTCTAGGATACTCTATAGGAGCATCAATGGCAGGGCTGAAGGTAGATGGCCCCAAGCTTCAAGAACTTCAACAGGAGTACTATAAGAACCCTACAGTGGATGTTGGAATGATGATGCAGGGACTGTTAACAGAAACTTGGATTGATAGTTATAAAGAGAAACCAGCTCTTTCAGTATATACAATAAATAATGCTTCTCCCTCCGTAGTATCCAAGAAAGAATAATTAGAAATGACTATGCAGCCTCTCCAATTTGCCTCCTACAAAGGTATGGGTCAAGGAAATTTAGGAGCTTTCCAAATCAATCTACAGCGTCCACATTGGTATTGTATAAAGAAAGGTCTTGGCAAACTAAAGAATTATGATGGAAGATTTATTCCTGATACTTGGTTAGCTCAGGATCCATCCCTTACAAAGGAAGATCTTTCGTCTAGAGAAGGTTGTTTGTTTCTTGAGATTACATCTTCTATTGGAAAGAATATATATGACTGGGATAAGAAAGTAACAATGGCGCTTTCTATCACAGATATATCAAAAATTCTTTGTGTTCTTGAAGGAGATAATCTTCAGACTGATGGAAGTACTAAGCCCGCTAAGATCATGCATGATCCAGGTGCTCAGACTTCTACTGCTGGTAAAGTCCAGAAGTGGCTTGAAGTATCGTCTCCGAAGGGAAGCAAAGTTGGTGTCATCTTTAATGTAGCTAAGAAAGATGAGACTGGAACAATGACTAAACACATGGTTCCACTCGGTCCTGATGAAGTCAAGGCGCTTGCTTGCTGTTTGCGCCATGTAATCCCAATTTGTTTAGCTTGGTAAAGGAGAAATTTCATGGAGACTAATGAGATTCTAGAGTTGATACTTGGAAGACTTGATAAGTTAGAAAAGAAAATTGATTCGTTTGAATCAAAAAAATCAATTACTGTTCCTACTCTTAGTATTACTCATAGTTACCATGAAGTTGATGGATGTGTACAAGTAACTTCTTGGAATATTGATACAGTTTTTCAAACACCTGGTAGAGATACAATCCCTGGTTTTTTCATTATAGAAGGTGATGAAACAAAATGTCTTCTTGTTGCTCTCTATAGAGGATTGAATCAGGCGCTTTTTACTTCTCAAAAAGCAGACGAATTACAAATACTTATTGATAGTTCAAGTTTTGTAAATTGGTTTAATTACTTTTCAGCAAATCTTGATAGTACTGAAATGATGTTAGATATCCATTATGAAAAATTTATTAGATTAGTTCAAGTACTGGATAATAATTTTGATTGGGAAATGATAGCTATATAAAGAAAGAAAAGAGATAAAATGGCCGCTTCACTTTCAACGCGAGACCTTTTCAAAGTCGTAACAATTGACCGTGTAAGGAAAACTCGTACAGATATACAGTTAAAAGATCCTGAAGGGGATAGTATCCCTATTGAGGAGACAGTAGAAAAGCTTACAGAATATATTCTTGATAAAGTAAAAGATCCAGAAAGCAATTCTTGTAAACAACAAATCATGCCACTCATGGCTCAAGCTATGGTAGCAGGTATGATAAAACTACTCGGTCCTGGAGAAGCAACGCTTCTTCTTTCGGATTCCATTATTAGAAATAGTCTGATGTATATGACAACAATGAGTTTCTATCTTCTTAAGTTGATTCAGCAAAAGAATATAAAAATCTTTTCAGAAGATTTTATTCTTTCTACTGAAGAACTTGAGATGATGGAGAAAACTTCAAAGATTAGTGATCTAACTATGAAGTTTGCTAGTATGGGTGGCGATCCAAAAGAATTCCTTGGAGAGCTTCTCAAGCGTGGAATGGTAACAAAAGAAGAACTTTCTGATATGGGAGCTGGTGATTTCTCTGTTGAGGAAGTACCAGTCGATCAAACTAAGACTAACTAATGAAAGTAATTGCATTTGTTTATAAATCTATACCTGAACAAGAATCAATAGTTCAAGCTTGTCTTTCATTTCTTGGAGTAGAATTTCAAATATATAATATTTCTAATTATAAACCAGAAGATTTGATAGAAAGTAATTCGGTTATCATTACCTTTGGTAGACAAGCAAATTTAGCAGTGGAAGCATTCTTATCAGAACAAAAAAAAGTGACTGGAGTAAAACACGAATCACTTCCATCTCTTAGTCAACTTGAAAAGAAAGAACAAAATAAAGTATTTAGAGAAAAAACATTAGAAAAACTAGATAGTTTAAAAAAATATATAGAAGAAGATAAGTTTCAACCAGTCGTTAGAAAAATAACTGAAGAAGATCTCCCTGATCTTGATAAAAAACATCTACTCTTACTTAAAAAAATAACAGAAGAAGCAGGTAGAGATTCGGTTTTTCAAACAACAAAAGGAGGAAAACTTATAGAGATATCATCTGAACCACTTGAAAAAAGTTCAGCAGATATTCATCTATCATTTTCTGAAATATATACAATACGGTTACTTATGGATACGTTACAGGTTAAGGCGGTAGATCTTGTATTTTCTCCTAATCCAAGCATTCTTCGATCTGATAAGTCTGATAGTAAGAAGACTACTTAGTTTTTTGGCAAACAAAATAAAATTTAGATATTTCTCATCATCGTTTTCATATTAAAACCACACAAGATTATAGGAAAGATAAATGTCAGAGACTTCGTCTATTGATTACGCTAGTTCTATCGAACATATCTCAGCCTTAACAGCCGCCAATGTTCCTTATCTTTGGGTGACTACCCATGAAGAGAGTAGATTCATAAAGGATCTTTGTGCCGGACTTTCTGAGAAAGAAATCTGGACTTGGAGTAGTTATTCAGGACTTATCAAATATGAACCTCTTGAAAGAATAACTCGCGCAACTGGTGAATTAGAAAAATCCAATAACCCAGTTATTGCCCTACAATATATTGCTGATTATAAGAAGAAGGTATTTTTCGAAAAAGGTGAAACAGAATTTGAAGATGACTCTCATAGTGTCTGGATTTTAAAAGATTTTAATACTGTTCTGTCTCCACCCATCGCTCGCCAGATGCGGGATCTGTATCGCACTCTAGTCAGAGGACGGAAGATTGTTATTATCGTTGCTCCTGTTCTTGGTTATGCTGGTGGGAAAACAGGGATGGAGCCAACTCTTGAAAAACAAATCACTGTCATCCCATACGAGTTACCTTCGAAAGAAGCTATTGAAAAAAGAGTGAAGTCTGTTATCAACAATTTTAAAAAAGTAGAAAAAGTTCTTGTCTCTACGGGAGAAAAGAAAGAAGTTATTTCCTATTCCGAAGATGATGTTAATAGATTCACAACAGCTCTTCAAGGTCTTACTCAAGTAGAAGCTGATAATGCAATTATGACTTCTATCTGTCATCTTGGAAAGATAGATGAAAAGAAGTTGATGCGTGAGAAAAAACAGATTATTCAACGTTCAGAGATTTTAGAATATATTGGCAACACTCCAGACTTAGAAGATGTCGGAGGACTTGATCTTGCTAAAAAATATTTCAAACTCTATTCCAGTCAATTTTCAAAAGAAGCTATAGAATTTGGAGTAGAACCTCTTCGAGGTGTACTTTTTGTAGGTCCTCCAGGAACAGGTAAATCTTTAATTTGCAAATCTGTCTCTGCTGAATGGCATCTTCCACTTATCCGTCTAGATGTAGGGAAAGTTATGGGTGGCATTGTTGGTCAGAGTGAAGGAAACATGAGGAACGCTCTTGCAAGTGCTCAAGCATGTGCTCCTTGTGTTGTAAGTTCTACAAATATTCTTTTAAGTAATGGAGAAACTCTGACAGCAGAGGAACTTTGGGAAAAAATTGGAGTAGAAGATAGTATTTCTCTAGCTTCTTTTGATCCTCAAACAGGTAAAAGCTGTACGGTAGAATGCAAAGCAGTTATCAGGAGATATTGCGAAACTGAATTACTTAAAATTACAACAGAAGTTGGGACAATTACTGTTACTCCAAATCATAAATTTCTCACTACTCGTGGATGGGTAGAAGCAAAAGATTTAGTTATAACAGATGATGTTCTTGAAGGTCAAAAAGATTGTTGACCTTTATCTTTTTTGATATACCATTTAGTTATGAAAATACAAGGAACTTGTTTATTTTGTAATTTGCAAACTGAGTTAGTAAAAAGAAAAGAAACTCTTTTAGTAAAAGGTTTTTTTTGCTCAAAAGAATGTTATAAAAACTATGTAAAAGAAAAAACAAAAAGAAAATGTTTGTCTTGTAATTTATATTTTTATGGGAAACGACAGAAATTTTGTTCGGATAAGTGTCAATGGAATTTCCACCATAAGGAAATAATTTGTAAATTTTGTAGTATTTCTTTTATAGTAAAAAAAAGTAAAGGAGAAAATTGTCAATTTTGTTCTAGGAGTTGTCAATTAAAATTTAGTAATTCAACTACTAAATTTATTTGCACAAAGTGTGGAAAAGAATTCTTTAGAAAAAAATGGGAAAGAAAAAGAACAAAGAATCCTATCTGTTCTATCAAATGTTATAAAAAATCTTTGAAAAAAGAATTAGTTTGTATATGCGGAAAATCTTTCGAAGCATACCCTTCTCGAATAAAATATTATTCAGAACTTTTTTGTTCTTGTGATTGCCGTATAAAAAATCAAGGTACGTTAAACCCAAAACCTAATTTGGATCCTGAATATGAAAAATTTTCTAGATCTTTGAGAAGTAAAGCTAAATACCTTATATGGAAAAAAAATTGTCTAGAAAGAGATAATTTTTCTTGTAACAAATGTGGTAGAAAAAGTCAGTTAACAGTACATCATCTCCAAACAGTTTGGAGTTTTGTCGAAAGACATGGAATGAATATAGAAGAAATAGAAACAGATCCTTTATTCTATAATATTGAGAATGGCATAACTCTTTGCAGAGCTTGCCATATGTCGAATCACAAAAAAGGATAAAAAATGGCTAAGATACTTAAGATAGAAAAAGTTGTTAAAGAAAAATTTGTTTATGATCCTTGTTGTTCTTTTCCCCATACTTATATAAGTAATGGACTTGTCAGTCATAATTGCATTCTTTGGTTAGACGAAATTGAGAAGACTCTTTCAGGAACTAAGAGTAGCAATCAATCTGATGGTGGTACACTCTCTCGTGTCTTTGGCACTCTTCTGACAGCAATGGAAGAGGGAATGAAGGGACTTGTTATTCTAGCTACAAGTAATGATATCAGTGCTCTGCCTCCTGAACTAATCCGTCGTTTCAATGAAGTAATGTTCGTTGATCTTCCTGTCCCAGAGGAAAGAGAGGAAATCTTTACTATCCATTTCCGTAAACGTGGGAGAGATTTGTCTAAGATGGATTTGGATCTAAAGACTCTTGCTAAGATTACTCATGGGTTTACTGGTTCCGAGATAGAGAAGGCTGTGAAGGAAGGTATTGCTCGTGCTTTCCAAGCCGGTAGAAAGAATATCTTACAAGAGGATCTTGTTGGCGCTATCAAAGACACGAAGTGTATTAGCAAAATTATGAAAGAACAAATTGAGACATCTAGAGATTGGGCGCGAGATAGAGCACGATATGCGTCCTCTCTTGCAGAGAAGGCAGCTTCTCCTGGTGGGCAAAAAGTAGTTACCTCTGGAGGGAAAGAACTAGATCTTGATGGTGTTCTTTCTGACTTAACTGAAACAAAAAATAAACAAAAACAAATTATTGATTCAGATCTTGATCGTTTCGACAATATAGGAGGTAAATAATAAATGTTAGATTTTTATATTGGATTTGCTTTCTATTGTTATCTTATTATAGCAATTGGATTATCTCCTTTTATTGTTTTATATTTAACAAATAATGAGATTTTGAAGGATGAGGATCTGGGGTTTTTTAATTAAGTAGTTTGTTTTAATCTTGCACTTGGTTGGCCTATTGCTCTCATTGTTTGGGCAACGATAACTCTTTGGAATAGTTCGAAAGTCAAAGAATGAAAATAATTTCACCAGGCAAGTCTCATTATAGTCATGTAATGTGGGAACCAATAGGTTCCTGTAATGGAATATGTAAAGGTTGCTACCAAGCATTTTCTCCTTCAAGAAATTATAATGGGATAGTTCAAACAGATGTATTAGAAAATATTTTTATTAATAGATCTGTTTGTGCAGATCAATTAACTATTTCTCTTAATAGTACTGAAGTAACAGGGAATTGTCTTGCAATTCTAATGTGGGTTTGGCAAAAATATGGAGGAAGAAGAGATAGACTCCTTCCAGAACTTTGTTTAACTGTTAGAAGTTATCAAGAAATAAAAAATCTTCAGTCTCAATTAAAGTTCAGTGATGATTCTTTCTTTAGAGCCCTGTCTGTTATTTCTATATCTGATCTAGAAGGAACAAGTTGGGAACTTTGGAAAGAACTTGGTTATCGAGGAATAGATTTAAACTATAATTTTCTTGTTAGATCTGATGCAGTTCCTCCTTATGACATGTTTGGTAAATGCAAACAACCTTTTGGAGAAGTCCATTCAGTTTATTTACTTCTAGAAAAAAAACCTCTTGGAGACGAGCAAAATATAGAGAGTCTTCGAAATTGGTGTGCCTACTATTACTACAAAAATAGTATGGTAGCAAAAATTATTCCCGATAGTTGCGTAGTAGAAGCATTTAGATATCTAAAAAGTGGATATGTTTGTAGTGCAGGAATAGACAAAGTTTGTTGTTGGGCCGATGGAGTAGACACTGCATGTCCTTATGATACGAAAAGAGTAAGGAAAATTGGATATCCTGCTATTGGATATTGTACTATTCCACAAACTATTCTCCAATTGCAAAGAGAAGACCCATCTCTCGTAGAAAATACTATGCAGCGGTTAGGAATATGACAAAATTAGTTCTATTTTCCGATACTCATCATGGAGGAAACTTTCTATTTGATTTACCAGAAGGAGATATAAGTATTTTTGCTGGAGATATGTGTGATTGGTCCAAGAAAGAAAGAGTATTTTCTTTTCTTGACTGGTATACTAAACAACCTCCAAAGAATAAATTGTGGATTGCTGGTAATCATGACATCCCGATGGAGAATATGAATGTAGTTCAAGATGCTAAACAAAAATATCCTAATCTGATTTATTTACAAGATAGTTTTGTTACAATTAATGGATTAAAAATATGGGGTTCTCCTTTCCAAGTTGAATATGCAGGTTGGGCATTTGGTTTTCCACGAGATGGAAAAGAACTAGAAGCAAAGTGGGCCGCAATTCCTTCTGACACAGATATTGTAGTTACTCACGGTCCTCCATACCATATACTCGATAGGAACCAAGAGGGAATTTATTGTGGTGATAAACTTTTAGCTAATAGATTATTCCAAATAAAACCTAGTTTTTGGGTAGGAGGCCATATTCACGAGGCGGCCTCTATCCAAGATTTTAATGGAACTTGTTTTGTAAATGCTTCAATGTGCGATAGAAGAAATAATTTAGTCAATAAACCAATAGAATTGGAGATAGAATGAGTGGTTGTGATTATGTTGATCCTCCAGACGATACACCAACTCCAATAGTTATCGCTCCTGCTGATGACGATTTTGAAGGGGAGAAGCTTTCTGCTTCTCTAATCATGCAACTTCGTAAATCAAAGAAAGTTCATGATAAGTTTGCTGAACAGTTCAAGAACAAATATAGGATAAGTGGGAAAATTATGAGCGAATGGAAAGAGTATTTTCGCGTAGCTCTTCCACCTGATCTTAATCCTCGCACTGCTCAACAACTTGATGCTAAGTTTATTGAACTACATCAAGAAGCTAGTTTCTATAAGGCCGAAGCAGAGGCACGTCTTACTGCCTATTCTCATGCCAACAATGAGAGATATCGCGATCAGTTTGCTGCTCTTGTGGCTGAGTACAAGGTGAAGGGCGAAAAGCTTCCTGCAAAGGATACACTTGTAGCTCTCTCAGAACATGCTATTGCAGATACCAAAGACGGCGAAGTACATGCAGAGATTGAATGTAATTTCTGGGCTGAGATACTGAAAGATCTTGCTAATTCTAGAAAGCTTTTAGAAAATGCAGTACTATCTCTTTCAGTAGAAATGAAAGCTCTTGGATATGAAAAGTATCTTGATAAACTTGGAAACAATTTTAACAAAGGAGAATAAGAATGGATAAGAAAAAAATCTGTAAACTCAACCCAGGTGTTTGGATTCTTGTTGAATGGGAAGATGCTGATCCTGAACTAGCTCTTCTATTAGAGAAACCTGAAAGAAAAAATGGCGATGTATCTCTTTTCTGTTACTATCCAGAAAGAGAAATTTGTGATGATCACGCAGTTCATACACAAGTAAAAGCTATTATTGAAAGTTTAGTTGTGCCAGATCTGTTTGACTACCCCGATATCTTTGATGATTATTGCTAAGATGTTCGCTAGATTAAAAGGAGATTATTAATGAGTAATGAACCAACTAAGCCAGCTATTAATCTTGATACTATTAAATGTGGATATGTAGTAGGTCTGCAACCTGACGGAAGTATCGAATTCCATGTAATGGGCGAGGATGCGGGCCTTGTTCAACTTCTTGGTTTACATGCATATGCAGGTAAGAGAATTGAGATTGCTTTCGAGACAAGCCAGAATGTCGGCAATGCCCTTCTTGCAAAGGGATTCAATGGAATCTTCAAACAATTAGAAACTATTGTTGATATGTTATCTAAAGAAACAAAATCAAAGTTATTCCTGCCATAAAAAAATCTAAAAGGAAGTTACTATCCTAATGAATAATCAGTATTCCCCTACCGGTTTTGCTTTAGAAATATTTAAACAAAGATATTCTCTTCATTCTGAAGAAACATGGGAAGAAGCATGTGACAGAGTCGCTAATCATGTAGCTTCTGTTGAAGAGAAATATTCTCAATATAGAAAAGAATTCTCTGATCTTCTGAAACAGAATCTTTTTATGCCTGCTGGTAGAATTTGGTATGGATCGGGAAGACCCAAAGGACAACTTCTCAATTGCTTTGTTATCCCTACCGAAGATAGCAGAGAAGGATGGGGTGATAC
>Ga0182027_10005037_pt1 | contig 20219 bp, 14 predicted proteins | sample 712E1DmetaG_FD_121300 | JGI IMG/M metagenome (GOLD analysis project Ga0182027, IMG submission 121300) | Permafrost microbial communities from Stordalen Mire, Sweden - 712E1D metaG (Illumina Assembly) | ecosystem: Environmental > Terrestrial > Soil > Wetlands > Permafrost | place: Sweden...
ATATGGATTGAACTGCGAACAGCCGGATGAAAAAGACGAATTGCTTCCCAACAGCGACTACGCCGCGTCCAAGGTCGGAACCAGCTATCTGTTAAAATACTACGGACACATTTTAAAATTTCCTTGCGTAAACATGCGGCTGTATTCGATTTACGGGCCCTGGGAAGAAAGGGATCGTCTTGTTCCCACACTCGTTTCCCACGGGCTGAAAGGAACGTATCCATATTTTGTCAATAATCAGATTTCCCGTGATTTCGTGTATATTGACGATTGCGTGTCCGCCCTGGTAAAAGCCGCCCTTAAGGCCTGCCGGACGGCTCCGGGAATTTCCGTTAATATCGCCTCCGGAATTAAAACCACGTTGTTTGACGTCGCAAAGACGGCTCAGGAAGTGTTCGGCATACCGAGCGAGCCCGTTTTCGGCTTAATGCAGAACCGCAAATGGGACCTTCCGGACTGGTTTGGCAACGCGACGCTCGCGAAGGACCTCTTGGACTGGCGGTATTCGGTCCCGTTTAAACAGGGATTACAGCTTTCGGCCGCATGGGAACGGGAAATGGCCGGCAATCTCCGGTATGTTTTTATCCCGAGTAAAAAAGAAAAAATATCGGTAATAATCGCTTGTTATAAAGACAGCCAATCGATTCCGGTGTTATATGAACGGCTGTTGAAAGTGTTTCGGGCCGCTGAAATCGATTTCGAACTTATATTCGTCAACGATGCGAGTCCGGCGGAAGATGAAGCGGTAATTGCAGGCTTATCAATGAACGACACGCATGTGGTAGGAATAACCCATTCGAGGAATTTCGGGTCGCAGTCGGCCTTCATCAGCGGCATGGAAATAATGACCGGCGACGCCGCGGTCCTGATGGATGGCGACGGACAGGACCCGCCCGAGCTTATCCCCGAATTCATCGATAAGTGGAACCAGGGGCATACTATCGTTTTCGGAGAGCGGGTCAAGCGCGACGCCCCTTTCCATATGCAGATTTTCTACAAGCTATTCTACAGGATCTTTAGAAAGCTCTCCGATATCGCCATGCCGGTTGACGCGGGAGATTTCTCCCTCATTGATAAAAAAGCCGTTGGTTTTTTGTTAAAGTTTCCGGAAAAGGACATTTTTATCCGGGGTCTTCGAGCGTGGATCGGATTCAACCAAACAGGCGTTTGCTACACAAGGCCCGAGCGGCTGTTTGGAAAAAGCACCAATAATTTATTAAAAAATTTATGGTGGGCAAAAAAAGGAATTTTTTCATTCAGCCTTAAGCCGCTTCAGTTCATTCAGGGAATTGGCATTTTATTTTTCCTCATTACCATTGCGCTCGGGATATTTTATTTTTTGAGCTATATTATGAACCCTCCCCGCAATGCAAGGGGTATCACGACGGTGGTCATGCTGGTGCTGGGTCTTGGAAGCATTCAACTCCTTTCTTTGAGCGTCATCGGCGATTATATCGGCAAAATCATCGAGGAAGTCAAAAACAGGCCGAAATTTATCCGAAGCAAAATTATCTATCGCGGGAAATTATATGACAAAGAAGAGAGCATGGAAACCATTCTCGAAGAACTGAAAACCTATCACAAACATTATTAATCGATCATTGACCGAATCTTACCGTTGATCCAAACAGTATCAGGTACATGCATGGCAAGTATTCAAGACGACCAGGGATACAATCAAGGCTTCAGGAATTCAAGGGCGCTTGTGGTCCGCACCCGACGCAGGTCTGATTATATCATAAGCAAAATGAATGCTCCGCGCAAGGAAACGCGCATTCTTGAGATCGGTTGCGGGACCGGCGAGATGGCTTTCTTAATTGCAACAAAAACAAACGCAAAAGTGGTTGCTATTGACAAATGCTCTTCATTCATCGACCGGGCGCGCCTGAACTATGCACGCGAGAACCTGGATTTTAAGGTGGGGTATTTCGGCGGCAATGGGCCAGGAGCATGGATAGACGGCGCCCCCTACGATTATATAGTGGGCAACGGCGTTCTCCATCACGTGTATTGCAGCATCGACTCAACGCTTCAACAAATCAATGCCCTGCTTAAAAATGGCGGCGCAATGATCTTCTTAGAGCCGAATATCATTAATCCCTATTGCGCCCTGATTTTCAGGCAATCTTTTTTCAGAAAAATGGCAAAATTGGACCCCGCCGAAATGGCATTCAGTGCAAAATTTATACGGCAACATCTTGTAAACACGGGTTTTTCAGAAATCGTCATAGAATACAAGGATTTTCTGGTGCCTATAGCTCCCGGATTTTTGATAAGCCCCCTCATTCTCGCGGGTAACATGCTCGAGCATGTTCCTGTTCTGAATAAATTGTCACAATCGATTTTTATCTCATCAAAAAAACCAAATGCCCGTTAGATTTATTATCGCACTGTTCAGATTTTGCGCAATTACAATGTGCGTATCGATTATTGGCGCGATTCTTTATAATGGTTTTCACCCCCACTCGCATCCGGGAATCGTAACGATTGTTTTGATATTTCTTTCAGTCGCATTGGCCATTGTTCTCATTCGTTTGCCATCAAAACTCACAATAACCAAACAGACCGTCTTTTTTCTGGCGGCAACGGCATTTGCCTTACGACTTTTTGCCATTGTTTCGATTAATAACGCACAGGTAAGCGATTTTAAAATCTTCGATGAACTTGCGGGAGCGCTTAAACACGGCCACGGGTTTTCATATACCGATAGCGCCGGATTAAGTGAAGCGGCATTGTTCCTGAACAAATGCGACCGGCACGGCCCGGTTCATACAGCCTTCCGGCTTCCGGGTTTTCCCATCATCCTTGCTTTACTTTATTCAATTACCGGAGACCATGCATTCTTTGCAAAAATCCTCAACGCAATCCTGTGCGTGATGATCGGCTTTGTTCTCTTTCTTCTTGTTAAAACCATCGACAAAACAGCCGCCATGATCGCGATGGCGTTCTGGCTCTTTTATCCCGGGACCATTATCGCTTCCAATCTTTTGTGCACCGAAATTTCCTTTGTCCTTCTTTCAATTTCCGCCGCGGCGTTGGCAGGCTATATTCCCCGAATTGCCGGGAACGGAAGTTTTTTGTTTTCGTTCATGGCCGGTTTATGCGCTGCCATGGCTGCCCTTATCCGGCCGGCAACACATTTCATACTCTGCGCGTTCTGCGTTTTGCCTTTTGTAAGGGTACCGCTGAAAATTCGCCCCCTTCTGGTCATTATTTTTGCGGCCGGGCTTTCGGGCCCGCTTGTTATTTGGGGCATGCGGAATGCAAAAACGTTTGGTGTGTTTGAAATGCAGACATCGGAAATCGGCTTTAACTGTTTTTGCTTGACCAAACAATTGATAAAAAATGAAACTGACCCGAAACTTGACAGCTTAATGAAAATCATAACCACATCCACGAATGAATTCACCATTGCTCGGACGGGAAAAGCGATAGGCATTGCCCGTTACAGGCTGGCGCTCAGGAAATGGTGGAACTTACCCAAGGTATTTATTTTGAACCACCTGCGGAGCTGGCGCGATGATTGCGATATGATTAACTATTGTAAAGAAGGAATTCCGGATAGTCCGCGGGGTTCCAGCGGGTTGGCGAACTTGTTGTGCTCAATCTTGGCTTTTTTGATCAGGATAACCTATCTCAGCCTGATGCTCCTTGCACTTGCAGGATCGATACGTTTGCCTTGGAAGGCTTTTATTTCGCAACCCGGACTCATGATTTTGATGCTTTATTTTATCAGTTCCGCTTTATTGATCATGCTTTTCGAGGTAAACGCAAGGCATCATTTCCCTTTACTTATCATGCTGTGCATACTGGCATCATTCTGTAGATACGATGAAAAGCGTTTTTCAAGCAGGCGTTTTGGACCGCAGGAATGATCAATAGGATTCGATATTGACCGTTGAGAAATGGTCTATGGCGTGGAAAACAATCCGTTTCCGTTCGGCAATCATCAGGTCCGCAGAATTCAGATCGTCGATCCAAAAAATCTCATCATTGGGAACAACCGGCGTATATCCGCTGTCCAGCAACATTTCAAGAAACCGGCACGTCTCGTTCTTCTCCAAATGAGCGCCAAACGGGACCAACGCGCCAACCTCCGGCATTCCCAGGCGGTAATTAAAATACGCTTCTGTCAACCCGATAACCGTGATTTTTCCGCTTTTAACCGATTTCAATTCTTTTTTAAGCTGCAATACCGATATCTCGATCGAATCGGGCTGCAGCGCCGTATGACCGCTTATCCTCTCATGCGCGTGCCCGAGTTTCACCCGTATTTCATTTGTAAAGTAGAACGGCATAATTACGAGTATAATGCCGGCCACGATCCTGATTTTCGTCTGGATTCCCTGGTTCCCGGCCGCGCCAATCCTGTCGAGCGCGAAAAATAAAATAAAGAGAAAAATGCCGGATATATTAAGCAAGTTGAAGTCGTGCGACCGTCCTAAAAAATAGACGCTTTCCACCACAAACGATCCATATAAAGTCAGGAGTATATCTCTTGGGACCCTGAACTTTGTTAGAATATACAGACTAATGAAAACCACCACAAGTATCGGCCAGAAAAGCGAATGATTGTCTATCGGCAGGAAACCCAGCTTAATGTTGTGAAACCATATTGCGGAACTCGAGAAAAATGTTCCTAAAATAAAATATTGAATGCAAAGGGCAATGGAAACCGGAAGCGCGACGGATAAAACTTTTGCCTGGGCCATTTTCTTCCTTAAAGCGTTTCTTGCTGTAATAATCAGGCAGTAAAACCCGTAGGCGCCAAGAAATAAAGCGCCCATCAAATTATCACTCAGGTAAATGACGGCTATGGTCAAAGAACATGCAGGAGAGAATAATCCGAATCGTGCGACAACCAGCAGAACAGGAACCCATAAGTCAAGCCTGAACGGCGACACCTGAGGACACATCAGACAACCGCCGCCCCCATTTCCACAATACTTGGTAATGAAAAAAACGGAAATGAAAAGACAGGCAAGGAACTTGTCGTTAAAAAGTGTCCATGTTACGCGCTGATACATTAAAAGCCACAGCATGAAAGCCAGGGCCACCACGAGCTGCATTTGATGGATCAACATCCCATGTTTCGCCATTGCCGCAAACAGCAGGACCCCGCCCGATCCGTATTGTGAATAGAAATTGCGGAAATGCTCTCCCTGGAGAAGTTTCAATGCCGGAGCAAGATAATAGGAATAATCCACGACGGACGGAGGCTGGGTCAAGAGAAGCATTGAAAGCATCCCCGCCCAAAAGACGACAAGGATGGCATATTTAGGGATATGCGGGAGATGGCGATTGACAACAAGAAGATGCATCGCGGTCAGGCACAGTCCTCCGGTGAGGACAAGAAGGAATTCGCTGATTGTGACCGGCGGTCTGACAATAGGCGAATGAAGGTATACAAATGTCGCGGCTGCGGGGAGCGGCAGGATCACCAAAACTATAGGCCGATTCAACCACGCGATCCGGCCGATGCGGGTTGCCGCAAAATAAACCGCGCATAGTGAAGCGCACAAAAGAACGAACATCACTTCGACCTCGTGCCCATCATGCTCGAGCACGGCCCACCGAGCCCATGCAGTGGCTTTTTCCGGATCAAGCGACAGGGCGGTTTGGGCGTGTATCAGGGGAGACATGATCAGGTAGAATGCATACACCGCATAAAATATCAGCAACGGCAGAACACAGCTTTTCAGTACGTCGCGAGGCGACGCCTCTATCGACGCCGAGGAATTTACACGTTGCCTGAACATAAGGAATTCGGTGCTTTAAACGTTTTTTTGGGCGCGATTACCATGTGCTGGGATTAATTTCATCTTCCATGCCAAGTAAAGCCAATCCCCGACAATTGCGGTAAAGTCGAATTTTTGTATATGCCGCAGCGCCCTATTAGAAAGATACATTGATTTTGAAAGATAATAGAACGCCGTCATTATTATATTTTGTTTCTTTTTTTCATTAACAAATCCCAATAGATACTTAAAGAACATTTCCGGCGGCTTGCATATCGATAAAATATGCAACAGAATATTTGCCATGTTTTTTTCCGTATCAAGATATGAGGAATCTTTCTGTCTGATATCAATTTCGGGGTTGTTCTTAAAATATTCCCATAACCTTGTTTTAGGGAAAACACGCAGAGAAAAAACGGTCAAGAAAAATGGCCTTTCCAGAGTATAGATGAATTCCAGAGTGTTTATCACATCCTGGCGGCTTTCCACGGGGTTGTCACTAATAATGTCATAAGCGGGAGGTATCATTTTGAATTTCCTGGCTGCTTTCGCCAATACCGATACGGTCGAACGGATTACTTCCGTGCTTGTTTTCCTATTAAAAAGTTCCAGGGATTTAGAATTGCCGCTTTGTATTCCCATTCTCATTCTGTTCATGCCTGCATTGGCCAAAACCTCAATTTTTTCTTCAGTGATAAATTGCGGCGAAAGTCCGAAAACAGCAAAAGGCAAGCCGATTTTCCTGGTATATTCATGGGCAAATTCTCTGATAATTTCAATGGGAACGGCGATGAAATTATCATCGTAAAAACCAACTGTTGAAATAAAAGGATAGTAACCTAGGGCGTTTTCGATTTCAGAAATAATATATTTTACGGAAGGAAATCTGATTCTTTGGTATCCCTTGTCAAGCTCGATAAAAGCGTCGTTCGCGCAGAAGGAACAATCAAAAGGACATCCCCGCGTCCACACGGTCCTATACGCGAGTCCGTTGAATCTTGTATAGTCGGAATATCGAAATGCCCGGAATTTTCCGCTCCCATGATGATAAATTTTACAATCCCCGCCCATGAACGGATGGGGCAGTACATTCAACTCCCCTGTATCGCAAAGATCACCAGTGCGGTTTCTTATAATGCGTTCATTGGTCCTGAACCACATGCCAGGAGTAGACGTAAAATCACCGTTTGTCTTGAATGCTTCGTAAAAGCGCTTGAATGTTTTTTCACCCTCGCCAATGCAAATGGCATCCACATGTTTAATCGCTTCCTCCGGACATAACGTGCAATGGGCGCCCCCCCAAAGAAGAAACACGTTGGGATTTTTATCCTTTATTTTCCGCGCTAACTTTTCAACATATTCTGCTGCCGGCGACATGCTGGAAAAACAGACAAGGTTTGCATTGGAAAATTCATTGACGATGGTATCAATGTCTTTATCATCGAAATCGGACTTGCGCGACGAAAACAGGTGTGATGTAAATGAATAAAGATTGTCTACCGGCAAAAAATAAACATCGGATTCAGGATTCAATACCCTGGCTATACCAATGATTTTTCTAAAACCTAACGCGGAAATACCGGATTCAACTGCAAGCAGTTTTATTGATGGCGGCCTGTTAATCATGGTTATCTGTCCAACGAAAAATAAAAATCCGATTACAAGTCTCTAGTTATTTCTTTCGTTGTATGCGCGATAATGTCCGACTTGGCCTTCTCCTTATTACACGCAATAACGGTCTCTCCGATATGTTCCTTAAGCATGGCCATGTCCGAAGCGCTAAAAGCCGAAACAAAAAGCGCGTGAGGAAATGCCACGCTCAATCGTTTTTTTTCAAACGGGTCCGAAACACGGTCCATTTTATTGAATACCAGAAGCCTCGGCGTTTCGCGGGCCGACAAATCGTCAAGCACTTCATTGACTGTCTTCAATTGATGGTCGGACCACTGGCTTGAACCGTCCATGATGATGAGGAGGAGGTCCGCTTCGGACACGACTTCAAGGGTGCTTTTAAAAGACGCGACCAGATGGAGGGGGAGTTTGCGTAAAAAGCCCACCGTATCGGAAATCACGATGGCGCCGATACCGGGAATAAAAGTACGGCGCGTGGCGGTGTCAAGCGTGGCGAAAAGCTTGTTCTCCACGAGCACATCCGCCCCGGAAAGCGCATTGAGAAGGGACGACTTTCCCACGTTGGTGTATCCCACCAGCGTCACCTTGAAAAACGGCCCGCGTGATTTTCGTTGCGTCAAACGGGACTTTTCGATTTTCTTGAGTTTTTCCGCAAGGTCCGTTATTTTTTTCTGGATGAGCCGCCGATCCACTTCAAGCTGTTTCTCACCGGGCCCTCGCGTGCCGATGCCCCCCACCTGCTGGGAAAAATGGGTCCAGGCGTGCGTGAGTCGCGGATACAGCGTGCGCATCTGGGCAAGCTCAACCTGGATCCTGGCTTCGTTTGTCCGGGCATGCTGGGCAAAAATGTCCAAAATAAGCTGGCTGCGGTCGATCACCTTGCCTGAAATGATTTTCTCGATGTTTCGCACCTGGCCCGGCGCCAGATTGGCGTCGATGATCAGGGCGGTGCATTGCATCTGTTTCATCTTTCGGGCTATTTCGTCGAGTTTACCCTGTCCGATGAAGGTTGAAGCAACGGGGCTTGGCCGCCTCTGGACAATGACTTCCATGATTTTCGCGCCCGCGGTGGCGCACAGCATCCGCATTTCCTTCATGTCAATTTCAAAAAGTTCGGGTTTGTCTTTCGCGGTTTGAAGGCCGGCTAAAATGGCCCGCTCACGGGGCGGCGGATAATGAGTGTCGAACATACGTTGTTTGTTTGAACCTCGATGGTTAAATAATTTTCAACCTAATTAAGAAATATATCTCATTGCGTGGCATTTCAAGTTTTTTTTAATTTTGACAATAATCCCGTTTTTCCATATATTATTATAGCATAGAGGGAAGAATTTATGAGGAAAATAATCTTTTGGGCGTTTGCGGGGACTCTATGGGTTTTAAGCGGTCCGCGCCCGGTACAGGCGGCATGCAGGAATTTGGCGCTAAATCCGAATGATTATCATGACTCGACCGGGACCAATCCGAAGAAAACCTATCCTCACGCGACATCAAACAGCGAAACGCGGTGGAGGACCGAAAACAGTTTCTGGGCCCAGCGGGCAATCGATGGAATTAAAAACAACACCGGAGCCGAACCGAGCTGGGGGCCAGAACAACCATGGACCATCCCCGACCCGTGGCTTGAGGTCTCTTTCGATAAAGCATATGAAATTGACTCGGTAATAATCTTAATCCGGGCGCTTTTTGCCACTGCCGTCGGCGGTTCCAATCACGACACGTATTTTAAAACCGCGACCCTGACTTTTTCCGATGGCAGCAAACAACCCATCACTATCGACAGCACTTCAAAGCCGCAGACATTTAAATGCAACAAAATAAAAACCAACTATGTTCTTTTGAATAATTTGTTTGAGGCGCAGCCTCTTCAGGCGGATAATAAATGGGCTGCGATAACCGAATTCGAAGTCTGGGGCCAGGACACGACAACCGTCGGAGTTTTGCCGCAATCTCCATCGCCAACGAAGCGCTGTTCCACTGCCGCCACAAGGGTCATTACCACCTCCGAATCTCATTTCTCGGTGCCTCCGGACGCCAAAGGCTTCGATGTTTTCAATATTCTTGGAAAAAAAATCTGGTCGTTCAGCCGTGCCTCAACTAAGGAAATCTCGATCATGGGTTTGCCGTCATGGATCGGCAGGCAGATCGTGTGGATCAGGTTTACAATGTAAATTCCTCTTCGATCCCCGCAACGACAAGGATTTTCCCGGCTTGTCTTTGAGAAGGCGTAAGCGTCAGGATTTCCGGCTTCGACCCGGTAATGAGAATGGTATGTTCGAACTGGGCGGAAAGAGACCCGTCGCGCGTGCGGACAGTCCATTTGTCAATACTGTCGGTAATGACGTGGTATGAACCGAGGTTTACCATGGGTTCAACGGTAAACGTCAGGCCCGGTTCCAGAATAATCTTGTCGCTGTCCGAAGCAATGTGGTGAAAAACATTGAAATATTCATGGATGGCCCTGCCGATTCCATGCCCGGTATATTGCCGCACCACGGAACACCCCTGCGATTTCACATAGGGTTCGATTGCTTCGGCTATCGCCGAAAGCGGCCGCCCCGGCCGCGCCGCGCTGATCCCAAGAAGAAGGGCCCGGGCCGTTACCTTGACCAAATGGCGTGCCTTGTCCGAAACGTCCCCTATGAAAAATGTTTCGGACGAATCCCCGTAAAAACCATCAACGATTGAAGTAAAATCAACGTTGATGATATCGCCGTCCTTAAGGACCTCTTCGGGCGAAGGGATGCCATGACAGACGACATTATTGACCGAAGTGCAAATCGATTTGGGATATCCCTGATAGTTCAGGCATGCCGGCCTATGGCCGTGGGCCATGGTATAATCATGCGCCAAAATATCGAGCTCGCCGGTGGATATCCCCGCCTTTACAAACGGCCTGATATAATCCATGAGCTGGCCGTTAAAAACGCCAGCCCTACGCATGCCTTCCTGCTCTTCAGGTGTTTTAACCATGGAATGGCGCTGCGCGGCCGGGTGAATATTCGCGCCGTTTTTCTCAAGGTCTGCCTGCAAATGGCATTTTTTGTATTTTTTCCCGCTGCCGCACCAGCATGGGGCATTGCGTTCAAGGGCCATTTCGCTCATGTGCCTTACTTTCCACCCTCTTTGACATATTCGATGCGTATTTTTCCAACCATTCTCAAGATCCGCATGGCATTGCCGCCCGTATCGTCGACAATAAGCGGCACATAATTTCCGGACGCGGGGAATACCCCCAAGGCCGCGTCTGCAAAGACCCACTCACCGGCGTGGGCCATTACCCAGGCATGGTACATATACGCTTTTTTCAACTCAATATACACGAGTCCGAGCACGACCCGCGCGGGGACGCCGGCAGCGCGCAAAAGCGCGCCAAGCACAACGGCATGTTCGCCGCAATCGCCGAACCCGGCATTGAGCGTTTCAAGCGCGTTTGAAAAGGTGGCGGTATTTCTCTTTTGAAGGGTCGTGTATACGTACCGGGTGAATGAATTGATCAAAGCGCAGGCGTCTTTGGAGTCTCCCCGTAATTTGTTTGATAATTCCCTGATTTTCGGATTGTCGCACTGCATGGTTATTGTGGGCCGCAACCATAGACGAAATGGCTCTTGAAGCGGCGCCGCCCCCGCGGAAAGGCATTGCGTGGGGAAATTGCACAGGACCCAGAGCTTACCTTTATGCGCATACCACCGCGCGACGGAAGAGTCCATGGTCAAACCCGAATCGTCTCCCGTAACCGCAACGCGCTCTTCCTGCGTCCGTGCGCGGTCCGATGCAATGGAAAACAGTTCCGACAGGTCGGGCCGTTTTTCCGGCGACACGGCCGCGAGACCCGTGCTTGACAATGGATACGACAAAGCCGCAAGGCGCCTGTTCCGGTTTTTCGCCACGTATATTCCTGAAACCGATTCTTCGATCACTCTTCCATTTCCGTCAAGTTGTTGTTTTTCCGTCCTGTTGGTACAATTGTCAATGTTCTCGAATGTCCAGATATGCCTCGCCGTGTCGACGCCGACGCAGCAGACTTTCGTGACCACGTTTTGCGCCGATATCATTTCGAAGGCGGTATCGTACCAGGTTTCCCCCTTTTTAATGGAAAGCGATTTTATCCCCTGCATAAGCCTGCACATCGAAGACAGATTGTCGCCGATATCACCGGCCTTTCGGGTAGTTTTGACGCCTCCAACGACAACGAGGGAGTTCCATTGGCCGTTATCTTTCTCCACCGTCCATGAATTTACGCCGCTTGGCCCCGAAATCTCCTGATACGCCGAAACCATGGAGCCACAAACGTTATACCTGCGCTGTTCTTTTACTTCAAGGCGATTGCCGCTCCCCGCCATTGACATAGTCATGTCGATGGTGACAATCGTTGTGACTGATTTTTCATCGTATTCCACCGTTTGAACGAGCGTTCCGACGATTGTATCGGCAAGGTACAGATCAAAAGTGTCTTTGCCCGTCAAATCGCGCCAGTTGCAATCAGCGCCGAAGGCAAGGCGCGTCATAAACAAAAAACACACCATTAAAATGTGACAGGTTTTATCAGCCATTCGCGGTCTCCCGAAGGGCCCTTGACTCACGATATTCTTCAAAAGATGTCCCGACGATTTTCTTAAAAGCGGCGGTAAATATCCCTGGCGTTGCGAAGCCTGTTTCCACGGCCACGGTTTCCGCGTTTGCCCGCAGATTGTTTTCAATAAAAATCCTCGCGCGGTTTATCCGGACATAGGCAGTGAATTGATCGACGGTCAGGCCCAGCTCTTTTTCAAAAAGCGCTTCCAAAAAGGCTTTGCCCGTGACAAGGTCCGAACAGATCATATCAATTGAAAGACCGGTTTTGGCATAATTCTTTTCTATATATCTGCAGGCCTTCTGCACCTCTTTGTCCATGACTGATAAACGCGTCGTGGACAAAAATGTCGGCCCGCGGTTTGTTTTCCTGATAAACCAGACCACCATGCCTAAGATGACAATTGACAAAAGCAATATACCAAGCCGCGCCACGGGGCGGAATTCTAACGCGGGCTTTTGCGTTTTTTTCCCTTGCCGCATCTGGACCGCGGGCGGCCCATTCAAGGATTCATTCTTGATCAAAGCCTGTCCGGCCTTAATTGGAGCATGGATCAAGGAAATAAACGAATCGCGCGCGCCTCCCGAACCACTAGAAAGAACGGATTGGGAATCGACGGCATGGTCAGGGGTGATGGAAAACGTTGCGGGGGCGCTGGCCGAAGTTGTCGCACCGCAGCACAGCGCAAAAACGGCCGGGAAAAACAAACAAAAACCTTTAGGGGTAAAACGCCCGATTGCTGCGCGTAGCATTCGTAAAATATACATCAATGTCAGCTTTCAATATATCTCTCCATCTGCTCCTTGAGTATGGCCCTGTAGTTTGCGCCGAGCGCCGCGATTTTTGCATTAAGCCGCTTGCAGAATTGCACCGCGTCATTCAGGTTCTTTGTTTTTACAGTATGCCACAATTCCTTGACCGTCTTGTCATTGAGGATTTCATTAGTGGCGATCTCAAAATGCATGTTCGGATTTTCAGAAATGCGTTTACAGGCGTCCTGAATCATCTGCAGCAGCTCGGTATAGGCGGTTTCGCCGCCTTCGGTTTTGAGAACCAGTATCCCCTGTGACAGGTGCTCTAAAAAGAATTTACTGTTAAAAATATAGTGCCGTTTGTTCTTGTATACTTTGGCGTCGTAGTAGTATTCGCCCACGACGCGCCCCCGCGTGGTTTTGACTACCGACTTGGGATAGGGCGAAGGCTGCTGCGGTTCTGGTTGTTTGTAAATGAGAAACTCCGTTTCTTCTCTCGCGATTTTTTCGTCGTTCTTATTGTCAAGTTTATCAATCGCGTCCGGCATATACGGTTCATTTTCCAGGGGAATGGATATCGGTATTTCGGTCGTTTCATCTCCCAACAGCCTGCTATTTTCCTTCATTACCTCGCCTTTTTCTCGCGACGCTTGCGGGGCCGCCCCGATCGCCTTGCTGTCGGTCGGGAGCGGGGTCGGTTCACCCTGGCCCTCCGGGCGCAGCTTGTCCGAAAATTCAACGGATGGGGCCGCCAAAGGCTCGTCTCCCGAATTGATGATGATGATCTCATAGAGCCCGTTTATTATCTCATTTTCATTGACCACCAATTCCTTTTTCAGCTGGCCTTCAATAAGCGTAAGCTCCTGCTCTTTAATTTTCAGCTTCTCCAGTTTTGCGTTGAGATCTTTTAATCCATTGGTGCAATCGGCGATTTCCTGCTTGATCGTTGCGACCTCGGCGTCCCTTTTTCTCTTGTCCTCAAGCAATCCCCTCGAATCCCTGCTGACTTTTTTGATATGTTCTTCTTTATTGCGAAGCACGTCGATTTTATTTTGATAATACTGGATGAGAAGGTCGATGGTGTTTACCTCATCCTGGTTCTGCATGTTTTTCTTGAGCGACCATAAATGTTCCAGGGCGTTCTTGGCATTGTCTTTTTCGCCCTGGAGCAGTTTTTCGGCGATGTCGTACATGTTTTCGGACATGGTTGATGCCCTTGTGTCAAGCAAAATGGAATAAAAGCGGTTCGAGTCAGGAGTGCTTTTTGACAAAGTAAACATTGTGTCGGGAAGTTTTTCCATGCTGGTCATACTGTTTTCCTTTCTGTTTCTTGTATAATATTACATGGATCGATGCCCGACGTCAATATAAATCATCATGTAACTTTATTGTTTTTAACGAGTTAGGCAGATATTGTATGATGGGGTTTACCAGACACTACAGGTTGTGATGCCGTTTTAATGACAATGGGGTTAATCCCGCGAAGCTCTGCTTCGGCTCCAACTCACCCCTTCGCTCGGTTTCCGCTCCCTCTGATATTTTATTCATCAGTTGAACATAAAACCGGAATATGGTATTTTAGGCTGGGTAGGGCAATCTTAACGTATGAGAAACATTTTTTTTCACCATGAGCACGATACTTAAAAAAGAGCGGCTTTCCGAGTCAATATGGCGGTACCGCGTGCTTGCCCCTCGAATCGCAAAAAAACGGTTGGCCGGACAATTCGTCATTGTAAGGCCGTGCTCCACGAGCGAGCGCATCCCGCTTACCATCGCCAACGCCGACGCCAGGGAAGGATGGATAGAAATCATTTTTCAGGTCGTGGGCAAATCCACCATGCTGCTCGGGGCGCTTTCGCAAGGCGATGAATTATGCGACATAGCGGGCCCGCTTGGAAAACCCACCCACATTGAAAAGTTCGGCCGATGCGTTTGCATCGGGGGAGGAGTCGGCATAGCGCCTCTTTTCCCGATCATCTGCGCTCTCCACCAAGCGGGCAATAATGTGACCTCGATTTTGGGCGCCCGGAGCGCCGCGCTTTTAATGCTCGAAGAGGAAATAATGGCGCATTCAAACCGACTCTTCATCGCCACCGATGACGGCTCCAAAGGAACAAAAGGGTTCGTGTCGGATGTATTTAAATCCTGCGGTAAATCCGGGGACATTTTTGATTTTGCGGTGGTCATCGGCCCGGCGATAATGATGAAAATCACGTCCGCTTTGACGCTGGCCGCGGGAATTAAAACGTTCGTTTCCTTGAATCCCATCATGATTGACGGTACGGGGATGTGCGGGGGTTGCAGGATCAGCGTGGGCGGCGAAACAAAATTCGCGTGTGTTGACGGACCGGAATTCGACGCGTCAAAAGTCGACTGGGACGAATTGCTTAAAAGGCTTCGCAGTTACAAAACATTTGAATCCGCCGCACGGGAAAAACACGCCTGCAAAGTGGCGGGTGCACAATGACGCCGCAACCTAAACCCGCCACGCGCGTTCCCATGCGTGAACAAAAGGCTTCCGAACGCATCCATAATTTTAGCGAGGTCCCTCTTGGATATTCTCCGGAAGAGGCCATGCGCGAAGCACAGCGCTGTCTGCAATGCAAAAAGCCGCTGTGCGTTGAAGGGTGTCCGGTAAACGTAAAGATCCCCGAATTCATCAAACTGATCGTTGCCGGAGAATTCTCCGAAGCGGCCCGGACAATAAAGGAAACCAACGCCCTTCCCGCCGTCTGCGGAAGGGTGTGCCCGCAGGAAACCCAATGCGAGGAAAAATGCATTCTCGGCAAGAAAGCAAGCGCCATACAGGTGGGCCACCTTGAAAGGTTTTGCGCGGACTGGGAACGGGAAAACGGACCGTTTATCCTGCCGGCCATCAAACCTAAAAACAACAAAAAAATCGGCGTCGTCGGGTCGGGCCCCGCCGGCCTTACCACGGCCGGGGAACTGATAAAAGAAGGTTTTGAGGTTACTATTTTCGAGGCGCTGCACGAACCAGGCGGCGTGCTCGTATATGGTATCCCGGAATTCAGGCTCCCAAAAGAGATTGTCAGGAAGGAAATCGATTATCTCCTTAAACTCGGCGTTGTCCTTGAAAAGAATTTCATCGTCGGCAAGACCGCCACCATTGACGAACTCATGCGCGAGGAAGGCTATGACGCCATGTTCGTGGGGTCGGGCGCCGGCCTGCCTTCGTTCATGAACATCCCCGGGGAGAACGGCATCGGGGTGTATTCCGCGAACGAATACCTCACCCGGAGCAACCTGATGAAGGCATTTAAAAACGACGCGGACACTCCCTTGATAAAAGGCAAACGCGTGGTGACGGTCGGCGGCGGCAACGTGGCCATGGATTCCGCGCGCACCGCCATTCGCCTGGGCGCTGAAAAATCCATGATCGTTTACCGCAGGACCGAAGCGGAAATGCCGGCGCGGACCGCCGAGGTCCATCACGCGAAAGACGAAGGCATCGAATTTCACCTGCTCTGCAATCCGGTGGCCGTGCTTGCCGACGAGAGCGGTTTCGTCCGCGCCATCCGCTGCATCCGCATGGAACTCGGAGCCCCCGATGATTCAGCGCGACGAAGACCCGTGCCGGTCAACAACAGCGACTTTGAAATCGAATGCGACGTGGTCATTATTGCAATCGGCAACAATCCCAATCCGCTTATTCCCCGGACCACGCCCGATATACAAGTGACGCGACGGGGCACGATCGTGGCCGGCGAGGAAGACGGCAGGACCTCAAAAAAATTCGTTTATGCGGGCGGCGATATCGTCACCGGCGCCGCAACGGTGATTCTGGCCATGGGCGCCGGGAAAATCGCCGCCCGAAGCATCATGGAAGATTTATCCTAACCGTAGGGGCACGTTGCAACGTGCCCCTACCTGCGTACATCCCTATGATCACCATCCATTTAAAAAAAGGCCGTGACAAACCGGTCCGCTCCGGGCATCCGTGGATCTTTTCGGGCGCCCTATCGCGCGTGGAAGGCGCCATCGCAGGCGCGGGCGTGCCCGGGGAAGCATGTACGGTGTTGTCAAGCAGCGGCGAGGCCCTCGGCAGCGGCTATTACAATCCGGCCTCCGCGATCAGCGTGCGGATGCTCTCGTCGGGTAAAATCCCGTTCACCGTAAGCGACCTGAAAAAGCGGATCGACCGAGCTGTGGACCTTCGCGAAAAACTGATTGACAACAAAACAACCAGCGCGTACAGGCTGATCAATTCCGAGGGCGACTTTTTGCCGGGACTGATTGTCGACCGGTACGCTGACGGTTTGTGCATACAAGTCCTTACCGCCGGCATGGAACAATTCCGCGAGGATTTTATTCCGCATCTCCAATCGATATTGTCGCCACGCTATATTTATGAAAGATCAGACACCGATGCCCGCAAGCGGGAAGGCCTTGGCCCCCGTCAAGGTCTTCTGGGCGGCAGCCTGCCCGATCCGCTGGTAATAATGGAAAACAGCCTGCGTTTCAACGTTGACCTCCAAAGCGGCCAAAAAACCGGATTGTTTCTTGACCAGCGCTGTAACCGCCGGCTTGTCGGCGCGTATGCAAAAAATGCCGCCGTATGCGACTGCTTTGCATACGCCGGCGGTTTTACCGTGCATGCTCTGGTCTCCGGCGCAAAATTCGTCCATGCAATTGACATTTCAAGAAGCGCCTTGAGCCTCGCGCAAAGCAACATCCGGCTGAACGCGCTGACCTGCGCCCGAGACCATTTTGTCGCGGCGGATGTTTTCACGTATTTAAGGGAAACCAACGAGCTGTATGACCTGATCATCCTTGACCCGCCCAAATTCGCCAGACACCCCGGCGAAGTGGCCAAGGCCGCCCGCGGTTATAAGGACATCAACCTTCAAGCCTTTAAAAGGGCGGCGCCCGATGCGGTCATATTTACATTTTCCTGTTCAAACGCCGTTGATTTAAAGCTGTTCAGGCAAATTGTTTTTTCCGCCGCCGCGGACAGCGGACGCGGCGTTCAAGTGCTTCACGTACTGGGCGCTGGACCGGACCATCCGGTCAATATTGCCCATCATGAAGGCGATTATCTCAAAGGCTTCGCGCTGCGTGTGGAGTAAGCTGACCCAAAGTCCTTTAAAAATAAATTGACAATAGCTTGTACATAACAGTATATTTGTAATCAATACAGGATTTAAACGAATAAGGGGATTTGAGTAAGGCCTGTTTACCTCTCTTGTTATCAATTCACCTGAAAAATCCAATCCAATAAAAACCAATAGTATATAAAATTCTCCAGAGCAGGTTGCGTACGGAAAAATCGATTGGTCCTTTTTTTATCGGTTAAACATATAACGTTGGTATCCTCTCACTCAAACAAGTGTTTTGAATACCATTTACATTTAACTTCTTATCCATTTCCACGTTGAGGTATGTTACATGAATGTTGCTGAACTTAAATCCACATCGATGATCGAGTTGAATGATTTGGCGGTTAACCTTAATATCGGCGAACACCGAAACCTACGAAGACAGGAATTGATTTTCAGGATCCTCCAGGCACAGGCGATGCAAAATGGCCAGATGTTTGCCGAGGGGGTCTTGGAAATCATGCCCGACGGGTTCGGTTTCCTGCGGTCACCCCTGAACAGCTACCTGAGTGGTCCCGACGACATTTACGTTTCGCCGTCGCAGATTAAGCGGTTTTATTTAAGGACCGGAGACACGGTTTCCGGGCAGGTAAGGCCGCCCAAGGACTCCGAACGCTATTTTGCCCTGCTGCGCGTGGAAATGATCAACTACGAAGACCCCGAGGAATGCAAGAAGAAAATCAACTTCGACGATCTGACGCCGCTCTTTCCCAATAAACGCCTTAACCTCGAATACGATGTAAAAGACGTTTCCACGAGGATCATCAATCTGGCCACTCCTATCGGCAAAGGGCAGAGAGGGCTCATCGTCGCGCCCCCGCGCACAGGCAAGACCGTGCTGCTTAAAAACATCGCCAATGCGATTTCCGCGAACCACCCCGAGGTTTTTCTCATCGTTCTGCTCATCGACGAGCGGCCGGAGGAAGTCACCGACATGGTACGATCTGTCAAGGGAGAGGTCGTCAGCTCCACGTTTGACGAACCCGCCGAGCGCCATGTCGTGGTGGCGGAAATGGCCATCGAGCGCGCCAAGCGCCTCGTCGAGCACAACCGCGACGTGGTGATATTGCTTGACAGCATAACCCGACTCGCGCGGGCGCACAACACGGTGGCGCCCCATTCCGGAAGGATACTTTCGGGCGGCGTCGATTCCCAGGCGCTCTACAAGCCGAAGCGTTTTTTCGGCGCCGCGCGCAATATCGACAACGGCGGGAGCCTCACCATTATCGCCACGGCGCTCATCGAAACGGGAAGCAGGATGGACGAGGTCATTTTCGAGGAGTTCAAGGGAACGGGCAACATGGAACTGGTGCTCGACCGGAAAATCGCCGACCGCCGGATATATCCGGCGATCGATCTCATGAAATCCGGCACCCGCAAGGAAGAGCTGTTGCTTTCCCAGGAAGAACTTAACCGGATGTGGATCCTGCGTAAGTTCCTTGCGACCATGACTCCCGTCGAAATGATGGAATTTTTAAAAGAGAAAATCAACAGCACAAAGACAAACGGCCAGTTTTTAGATTCGATGAACAGTTGATCAGGATACTCTGAAAACCGGGCACTGAGCGGAGTCGAAGTGCCTATCAATATTTAGATAGAATGACGGTTCGCTTCGACTCCGCTCAGCGAACGGATTTTGAAAAGGTCATTATGAAAGTTGCATTACTTGGCTGCGGGAATATGGGACGGGCCATCGTTTCGGGCCTTCTGTCCAAATACGGTGATGTTTCCATCAGTGCTTTTGACAAAAGCGATGCGGCCCTCACCGCCTTGCCCGACCAGGTCCTGGTGCTCGCGCCGGAAGAATGGTGGGAGCCGGAAAACGTCCCCGACGCAATTATCATCGCGGTAAAACCTCAGGACGTTGAAGAGGCACTTTTGCCGCTCACGTCATCCAATGAGGCCGCGCCCCAGCGCACCGTGTGGGTTTCAATCGCCGCGGGCGTAACCATATCAACGCTGGAATCTTATTTGTCTCCATCGGCAAAAATCTGCAGGGTCATGCCCAATACCCCGGCGCTCATCGGTGAGGCCATGTCGGCGCTGACGTTTAACGGGCGATGCGACGACAACGACGTGCAGGTTGCCGAAGAGATCCTTTCCGCATGCGGAAAGGTCGTTACCGTTCCTGAAAAGCTGATGAACGCCGTTACCGGCCTTTCGGGAAGCGGACCCGCCTATGTATACCTTTTTATCGAGGCGCTCATCGAAGGCGGCGTGGCCGCGGGGCTTCCGTATGCAATTGCAAAGGAATGCGCGGTCCAGACTGTTATCGGCGCGGGACGCATGGTTGAACAATCCGATGAAAACGTCGCATCGTTAAAAGCAAGGGTCATGTCTCCCGGCGGAACGACAGTGCACGGCCTCATGGCATTGGAAAAAAACAAATTTAAATACTCGGTCATCC
>Ga0182027_10005038_pt1 | contig 20218 bp, 21 predicted proteins | sample 712E1DmetaG_FD_121300 | JGI IMG/M metagenome (GOLD analysis project Ga0182027, IMG submission 121300) | Permafrost microbial communities from Stordalen Mire, Sweden - 712E1D metaG (Illumina Assembly) | ecosystem: Environmental > Terrestrial > Soil > Wetlands > Permafrost | place: Sweden...
CGTGAGTCAAAAATTTAGCGAGCTTGAACCGGGAGCAAATCGTGTTATTAGCTGCCATCTTGGAAGCGGTTCAAGCGTAACCGCAATCGTTGATGGCAAAAGCTTTGATACATCGATGGGTTTTACCCCGCTTGAAGGTTTGATAATGACTACACGCCCCGGCGATGTTGATGACGGAGCATTATTGTATATTCAGCAAGCAGAACATTTGACCGACGCAGAAATCGCCGACATAGAAAACAATAAAAGCGGATTGCTCGGAATTTCCGGAATTTCGTTTGATATGCGAACGCTTCTTGATGAGGCCGGCAAAGGAAATAGCCGCGCCAATCTGGCAGTTGATATGTTTGTTTACCGTGCTAAAAAATACATTGGTTCTTATATCGCCGCCATGGGCGGCGTTGATGGTCTCATCTTTACCGCCGGAATTGGCGCGGGATCTGACGTCATTCGATCTAGAATCATTGCCGGCCTCGACTTCGCCGGCCTGAAAATCTCCCCCGACCTAAACGATGGGAAAATTGACGTAGCTACCCCATTAAAAATTAGTTCAACTGATTCCAAACCAATCTGGGTTATACCAACCGACGAGGAATATCAGATTGCAAAAGAAATAAATAATCTATGATCTACAAATCAGATGACCGATGTCGATCCTAACCTTTTAATTAATCAAGGCCCCTCACTACCAGAGGGAATAAGACTTAATCTTCCAGATGACTTGGAACGAGTTGTCCGATCAGCGCCATATGTTGTTTATGGGAAATTAAGTCCAGCAGTTAATATTAATCCTGATAAACCTTGGCAACCGACAGATGCCCAACTTGCAAGTCTTCTACTTTTTGCTAGAAACCAGCAAGAGTTAACTCTGAGCAATAATTCACCTGTAGGCGGTGATTTTGGTTACCAAATACGAGCAGTTAGAGGCAATAACATGAAGATTGGTGATCACCGTTCTCCAGATCTTTATTCCATATTTCTTTCAGAGCAACACGGAAAAGGTAAAGAACCAATAGCTAGAAATAGTGGAGACGACATAACTAGGTTTGGTCAAGGCAATCAAGATTTATTGGTACTGGAACCAGATAGCCTACTATATGCATTTACTCCACCTTGGCAGATTTCCCAACAAAGAGGTAAATTGCAATTTGAATTTAAATTATTTTTAGATCCAAGCAAATTAGAGGCTTTATATCAAGAAATTAAAAAATCCTCTGACTTGCCGTTTAGGTTACTTCAAGCATTATTTCCAAGTGCATTTAATCCTTCAGTTACTGATGAACAGTTGATAGCTGCATGGCAATGTAAAGAATTAGCTGCTTTAAGGAGTTTAGGAAATTGTAAAGATTTATCTGAGCAAATAAGTTTATCCCCAGCTGGTGTAACAGGTCCTCAAAGTGCATTTAAAATATTAACTCGGGATTATCTTGGAAAAATGGTTGAAGATGCGCTAAAAGCAACGAAATTAGCACGAAGAGCCCCATTAACTCACTTAACTATCATGGATACCAGAGTGAAAAAAGACCTATCTCAAGCCAGTTTAGAGGTTGTGCCTCTCGTAACCGAGGTTTAAATCAAGCGTTCTCCAATTATTATCCCAATAGTTCTAACTTCATAGAGTAATCGAGGTGTTAATTTTAAGGCTCACGTATCTCGGCATCAAATACTGGCAATTCGCTATACCCATATCCCAAATTTACTCTTAAAGTATTTATGCAAATTTGTTCATCCTCAACATTACTTGGTTCGCCAACCCTGTGAGCAATCCATCGTGGATCAAATAATAAACCCTTTCTGATACAACCTCTGGGAATTGAAGGAAAAGATAATAATATTATTGATGCTATTGATTTACATTCTTCTATTGACCGCGCGCGTTCTAACTCTCCACCTAGTGATACTGCTAACTTTATCGTTTCGCGATTTTCTTCTTCATCATATACTAAATTTTGCATTAGTTTCCCATACATCCGCCAGTAGTAGTCATTATGTGGGAAAAACTGATCACCGATAAAATGGCCACTTTGTCCCGATTTCACTAAATAACCTGTGAGTCCGAGTTCAACCAATTTTTGTGCAGCAGTATTCACTAATCTTTTATCAGTCCATGGGATCTCAAAATCAATTGTCGGTGTAAAATATGTGGAGTCCCCAATTCTTAAAACTCCTGACATTGCATATCCAATGCCGTTCTTTAATGCGGGAAGATTCTCGCTAAGGTCTGTCCACAAACAATATTCGCGGGCGTTTTTACCATGCTCATATTGTTGTTCATAAAGTTTCGCAACAACTTTCGTCTGAAGTCCTTTTGCGGCAGCAAGTCCAGCAATTGGTCTATAAATAGTCTGAAAAACCTCCAAAGAATTAATGGACGGTTCATCAGGGTAGTGTAATATATTTCTTTGTTGCCCACGGGGCAACAAAGAAATATCTGGATAGAAAATTCCACAGTCTCTATTTGGTGTATCAAGAAGTCCCAGTTCAGGTATATTACCAGGTAAAATCATTAATGATTGACTAACTGGCTTGATTATACAATAAACAACGAATTTGAGTTTTAACTTTGTCTAGCAATCGGATATTTAAATCAAGCATCCTCTATTATTATTCCGCTTACAATCACTCGTTCTGACTTGGTCCAGTTATCGGGGTAATTATGTTATACTTCAGCTGGTTATAATCTTTCAGCAATGAATAAAGACATAAAATATGCTCTAATAACACTTCCAATACTTTTAATAATCTCAACACTATCATTGTTAATTATAGATACTAAATTTGCGATTCTATTCTTATACATTTTAATATTTTTTGCTTTAGTTGCTTTGATTTATTACTTAATCAGCCAAATAACAAAAAAATGTTTGATTAAAACCGTCTATATTTACACAGTTATTGCGATAACCTTTTTGGCATTCGTGTTCATGACCTATTTATCAATCTCAATTATTTTTGCAAGTTTAAATGCACAGCCACTTCCTCAATTCACGGAAAATCTGCTTCGCCTGCTTGGAATAAATATTATTTGGATATAAGTATAAAAATATGAAGCAAAATAACGACCTAAAAGATGTATTGAAAATAAAGCAAACTGTATTGAGCCAGGGATTCATACTTCTTACTTTGCCTATTTTAGCATTTGCCGCTTTCCTTCATTTTTGTGTCGGAAATGAAATATTTATAGTCACCTTGATAGAATGGCTATTTGTTTTGGTTAGTGTTGCTTTATTTATACAGGTTGTATCAGGTAAATATTTTTTATTATTAGATGATGAAGGAATTACGTTTCAAGGGTTTAGAAAAGTAATGAAATTTAAATGGAAGGAGATAGATTCTATAAATGCTGCTAATCGCTGGAGGTTAAGTAGATCAGGACTAACAAATATTGGGTTCATCTTTATCGAAATAAAAGCTAACGGGAAAGACCTTTGGATCTTAAATGATTATTATTTAAGAAGAGGCAAATTGATCGCTACTCTTAATAAATGGAAAGAAAAATATGGAAAATAATCTTTATTCGAAGTTTTAAATCAAGCCTCGCCTATTATTATTCCGCTTACAACAACTCCCGCAGTCTCCGTCCTCAAAATTGGCATATTTAATTTAAGCATTACAAATCCAGATTCTTTAGCTTTTTCAACTTCGGCTGGCGAAAATCCTCCCTCAGGACCGATCAAAACCAGGATCTTCTTTTGAACATCTGCCTTTCGATTCTTTTTATTGATCATCACCTTCAAATCACTTATCGAAATTCCACCTTCGAGTCTTGGATGCAGCATCACTTTTACATCAGCTTTCATTTTTAAAATATCCTTAAAGTCGCATGCTGGATTGATTTGCGGGACTATTACCCGTTCGCTTTGTCGCACAGCCTCTATCACAACCCTGTTTAACCTGTCGATTTTTTTATAATCATAGCTCTCGATCTGCGGAATACTGTACTCACTTTTGAAAAACACGAATTCGCTGACGCCAACTTCCGTGTTCATACGGACAATTTCATCGGCTTTTCCCGCCTTGGGAAAAGCCTGTCCCAGAATCACGTATGGATATGGTTCAATTAGTTTTTCGTGACTGATCACCATTCCAGAAACCTGTTTCTTATCGAGATAACGGATCTCGCCGACGTACAAATTCCCCTGTCCATCAAAAAGTTCAATTTTCTTTCCTTTACCAATACGCAAAACCTGCCTTAAATGATTGCAGACAGCCTCATCTGAGATCAAAAATCTGTCGCGGAAAACGTCTTTTTGTTCAACATGGAATCTTACCATTTTTTGATATTAACATATATTTTTGTAAGGACTTTCCAAAACTTGGCACATAATTTTCAGGATGCACTTTTACATCTTTTATCAAATCATCAAAAAATATCCATTTAATAGCCATTACTTCCCGAGGATCAAACTTTAGATCCTTCAGAGAATAATCTTTGTCCAACCAATAAACTTTTTTAAAGTACTTATGCTGATTATCACCGCGAATACTTACAACAAAATCTTTATACAACGGCTTTAATTTTACACCCTTTATTCCTAATTCCTCTTCGGCTTCCTTTACCATATTCTGATCATAGGTTTCTCCTTCATCAACCGTTCCAGCCACCGCGACTGCCCACATACCAGGATCATGCAGCTTTGATAAAGCTCTACGAGCAATTAAGACTTCACCTTTAGAATTGGTCAGCCATAATGCAGTTATGCGATAAATATCTTCAGGACCAATCTGATCTCGTTCTTTTGTGCCAATTACATTATCGTTTTCGTCAACGATTATCTGTTTTGCCATTATTTGTTTTATTAATCCACCGCACCAAATAAGAAAACTTATTTGGTGCGGTGGACCCGATCGGGTTCGAACCGACGATCTCCGCAATGCGAATGCGGCGCTCTACCAACTAAGCTACAGGCCCCCGCACCAATTAAATGAAGTTGTTCATTTAATTGGTGCGGGCGGCAATATTTTACCACGTTTTAGAGTCCTTGTTGAGAAAGTAGTCTAATATGGTCGTGGCTGGGATCGAACCAGCGACCTTACGAATGTGAATCGTACGCTCTGACCAGCTGAGCTACACGACCAATCTGATGCATTATACCAGTTATTTAGAGCAAAGTTACCCCCGGGTACACGTTATAGATCGGTTCGATTGCCACCCTCAAGGTCAGGAAGAATACCAACAAAATGATCAAAAATATGATTTCGCTGAACATTACAAGGCCAAATGAAGCCCAGCCTTTTCTAATTCCTCTCAAAATTGGGACGAAAAGCAGAAGGATAATATAAACAAATAACGACAAAACTGATACAGCCACCATGCCTGGAGTGTAATCAGAGGTGTAACCTAATGAGAAGCCCGTCATTGATGATAGGTAGAAAAGAGCTACTGTAAAGCCTGTTACCGCAAGCGCAGATAAAAATCCCAAACTAATATCTGCAATTACTAATCCACCCTTTTTACCTACCTCGGATTTTACAGCTTCATTTTTATTTCTCTTTTTATATATTTTAACAACTACAAAAATGATTGCCGCCGCCAAAATCAAAGCACCGGCGGCCATTCCAATTTCATTGGCAAAAAGCCTGACGACATTTGATGCATAATCACCACTGACATTTGCGGTCTCTTTGGATGCCAGTTGTTTAAAGTCTTTCGACATCATCCCAGAGGAAGCCACCTGTCCCACAATAGTGTCTAACGTATTATTTGTTACTCCAACATCGCTTTTAACTGCGGTATCTGCTGCAGCAGCTGCTGCTGAAGTTGTGTAATTCACTGTGGAATTTGTTGCATATTTAAGCAAAAGTCCTTCGTCGACATCAATTCCTATATGCATAGCAGAAATTCGTGAGTCAACTTTTAATGATTGAAAGTTGAAACTGTAGCCGCCCAGAAATCCGCTTGTGAAAGCTTTGGTTGTATAACCTAAAAGAAGGTATGAAGCGTTATCCGAAGCGACTTGTATTGGTAAACTTACGGTGTACTTGTTTCCATCTTGAGTGAATTTCGCTCTTTGGTAAATGTACTGTCCATAATACGCATATGATGATCCTACTTGCACGTCAGTTGTCCCTATCATCACTGGCATGTTATCTACAGGAATCTGGCAGTGTCCCATGCTGTCATAATAAATTCCGATGCATGGATTTGTACTGTACTGAATAACAGTCATATCGCTCACCGCGACCGGTGTTTCAAACTGGAAAGTCGACTGATTATTATCTGAAGTATTGGTAAACTGAATCGTTGCAGTGACTACAGCCTCGCCGTTTCCACGGAAAAGCACATAATAATTATGAGTTTGTCCCTGAAAAATATCGCCTATTCCGGCCGCCTTTGCGTTCCACATTGTCGATCCAACAATGAATATGCCCATAAAGAAAACCATCAACCCAAGAGATCTGAAAATCTTTGACATAATTTGAAAAAATTAATTAATTAAAATTATTTTAACACAAAATTTTGCAGCACATATAGCCAAGCCGGCAAAGTTATTAAGAACAACAACGAAGAGACTATCAACGAATTTGAGGTTTGATTCTTATCATAGCCATAGATGTCACTTACCATGACAGCAAAGACGGCCGTTGGGACAATTGAGATCACTATAGACGTCTGAGCTGCACTTTTTTCGAGCGGGAAAAAATAGACTACAAATATCATGACAGCTAATGGCATAATTATCAGCTTAATCAATGCCGCCAAAAAGCTGAATTTTATTGTATTCATTTTAAAGTTTGAATACATGTAAATCCCCAGCGAGAACAGAGCAAGCGGTGACGTTATTGATCCCAATTTTGTTATTGCATCCGAAACCGCTCCAGAGATACCGCTTATTTCATAAAGGTAATTAGCCGGAATTGTTGAACGGGCAATTTGAATAAGTAAATAAACAGCTAAACCAATCAAGGTAGATACTATAAAAGGGTTTTTCAGTAAATCAATAAAAATCCCCTTAAAACTCAGCTTATTTCCTTTCTTCGTTGTGATCAGAAACGCATTGAACAGTGAAGCAATCTGACCTGCTGTGGCAATATAAATAACCGCATAATTTAACTGCACCTGACCTAAAAGTCCTAAAATTATAGGAAAACCCAAATAGACTGTGTTCCCTTCCATTGACGAAAAATAGACAGCTCCAAACTGTCTGAAGTCTTTTATAATAAAAGTCAGCGTAATAAACAGCAATAACCCAAAGGTCATTAATGCTACAGTATTCGCAACAATGAATTGTGGGAATTGAGCTAATTGGCTGCTATCAATAGAGATCAACGAAGAAATTAACAATGCAGGTAAGGAAACATAGACGATAAATCTGTTTAGGGAAACATATATATCTTTACTTACTAGTTTAAATTTAGCTGATAGTATTCCCGCTAGAATGATTATAGCCAACGGCAGGAGAAGCAAGTATTGATTTATCATGGGAGATTCTGAAACTAAATTTATAAATCAAGCTACTTACCAAGTATACCAGAGGAACAGTTATTAAAACACCTGCCAATTGAGGTTTGAAGAATGGAATGCCGTTAATATAACTTGCGATTACGCCATTAAGGTCCTTGCTGTACATAGCTGTTGTAAAAACTACACCCAGATTCGTCCACAGAAAGAAAAATACTGCCGAAAGCATTCCACCCGCCTCTACAGTCAACATTTTTAGAATCTGATTCTTAAGCTTAAATTTCTTGATGATCATTCCGATTATCGGCGCCACTGCATAGGCTGACCATGTAAACAGAAATATATTTGAGTTTCCAATGATGACGTCTGTGATGGCCATGGCAATTAACGGTGTCGCGATTGCCAATTTTGAACTTTTCATTAAATAGCCCGACATTATGGCAATCGCGGTTATGAATTCAAAATTTGGTCCAAAATGAATTACCGTCCTTGTTAAAACACCAACCAAAATAAAAATTGTTGATAGGATTATGTCTTTCATTACTGTTGACTCGCTAGTAGTAATTTAAACTCAATTGAATCACCAGATTTAACAACATATGCTGAGACCCCCACAGGGGCAGGTTGCCCATTTATCTCAAACTCCCAGTATTCGGTCGATGAGTCTGCCGTATCACCATTAATTGAAGTGATATATGCGCCATAATCGCTTGTGGAATACTGCATTGTAAAACCATTTGATGAATCATTTGCATAATTTGTTAAAGCATTAAACAAAGTTAGTCCTTCCTGCATAGAAATTGTATAGTTCCTCGTTTGAGTACGGCCGTCAACTTTCACGGAAACCTGAATTGTATTCCCTGTTAGCTGTTCTGTGACACCAGGAGAGTTAGTTGTTCCAGTTTGCGAGCTTTGAGGGCTATAAACCAAAAAATAGTATGCCGCTCCCCCAGCTGCTGCTATAACTACAAGTACCGATAAAAGAGTAACGATTAATTTCTTGCTGCTCACGGCAAAAAAAATAATAAATAAAAGGGATCAACACAAAAACGTAGGACTTTAACCTTTGCGGCACAGTGAGGGAATTTCACCCTTAACTTCCTTTTTGAGATTGACTGCTCAAATATAGAAGAAATTTGGTCTCGAGGACAAGTAAAAAGATACGGATAAAAACCCGAATTTTTGATCAAAATATACCGCAAATGGATTCGACAAAATATCCGCGCTGTTCAATACAAATGATCCGTAAAGCATTCTGGATGATCAAGTTTGTTACTCGCTTACTTCTTGGCCTTTTTGGATTTCTTTGGTTTTGCCTTTGATTTTGCTTTTGCCTTAGTTGGGGGCTTTTTCGATACCTTATTCTCTAGATCTTTAAGATCCTTTTTCGTGGCAAGTCCCAGATCTTTGACAGCTTTTGCAATTGTCTTTTGGAGTTCAATACCACGTTCATAGCTGTACTTATTTGCCTTTTTTATTGTTTCATTGAAAATCTCTCGCCCCTCTTCGACAGTAATATTATTCTCTTTAACCATCTGGTTAATGAATTCCTGAATCTTATCTTTCGTCATCGATGCAGCGCCCAAACCAAAAAGAATTGCTTTACGAATATTGTTCATCACAATAAAAAGATAAAAATTAATGATACTGTAATAATTATAACCGCAATGGCAAGCACAATCAAAGGCAACATGCTTGCTGGGTCAGAAAACAAGATGGAAAACATGAATGACGTCAGTGCTAAAACTATCCAGATTAAGGCGATTAGATTTTTCCTTGATTGCTTATGGGTTGCCCGGTATTTATACAGCTCTTTTTCTGTCATTTCCAGAAAGGTGAGATTTTCCGAATCAATTTTGCCTTTAGAAATACTCAACTTAGTTGAGAGTTCCAATAAAGCGTCTCTATCATCACAGCAGTGCGAACATAAACAGCTAAATAGCAGAACATACTCTGGGACTTTAAACCCGTTAAAGGTCGCAGTATAAACGAGGTCTGACAGAAACGACGTTGGTTTCTGGTCGCTTTTAACCGTTTCATACTTTCTGAAAACATGATCAAATTTTTCAAGTTCCCTTTCGGAGTTCACACCTGAAAGACGAAGCAGTCCCCTTGTTATGTCCATGCGCTTCCCTATGGAAATTTCGGAGATCAATTTACTCAACAAGCTTTTTTGGTTCTGATCAATTTTGCTGCACGTTCCTCGGATAGAAAGCTGAATGCTGTCTGCACTGTTTTTCTGAGGATATATTGTCGCCACCCTATCAGGAAGTAGATTGTTAACAAACACTAAGTCAATTAAAAGATCTTTCCAGTCTTTAAATTGATTTTGTTGTGGCTTAATGTACTGAAAAGTATAAATATTCTTTGTCGTAAGTTGCTTTACGGACTTTGGGACTATTAAACCACTTGAAATATTGTTCTCGATTTCTTTAGCCAATTCTTCGTTTTCGTTTGCAACCGAATTAAGATTGAGAATTTTCTGCTGATGACGAACAAATGTCCTAATAAATTTGTGGAGTTTTTGGATTCGCGGCAAATACACTACTGTATTAAAAGCTATTACAGCCTTGATGAGAGTCAGCTCCTGTTTAATTAATTCGATGTCTGCAGGGAACTGAATGTGCATGAGGAGGCGGTCGCTGCTATTTTTTAGTTTGACAATATGATCTTGCGACATGTGAGTAGCGGCAACCGCCTCCCGGCTCACAGCCTCAACCTTTTCGAAATTATCGCCCAGTTCATCTTTGAGTAAATCAATAAGTTTATCGAAAGAAACGCTGTTTTTTTTACCCTCAGGCAAAGGAACAACTATTCTTCTAATCTCAAACCCCAGCTCGTAACTAACCAAATCCGCTTGATAGCTGATGCTTTTCAACAACTCTCGGTAAATCGGAGGCAACCGTTGCAAATCTTTGTGCAGTTTATGTATATGCTTGTGATCAGATTCATTTAGGTCTAAAAGTCCCTTCCTTGTGATCAAGAAATTGATATCGGTAAAGAATTTTGCGGTCAAAAACAAATTGCTCATTCAAAATTCAAGAGTGATTTTTTTAATCTCTCAAGCTGATTGTTTTTAAATAAATTAAGCAGATAAAGCTTGGTCTCAATTTCGCGGCTTTGGTTGCTGGTTATCGCTTCAAAAAACTCATCAAAATCCGCATAACACACTTCTATTCTCTCGCCAGGATCTAGCTTTTTTTCTGTTTGAGTTAAGCCCTTTACAAAAAACGCACCGCTTGAGCAGTCAGTTTTAGGAATGAGTTGCATCGAAAAGGCTCTTATAAATGTATCTGCAATTAATCCCGCCTCTTCTTTCAGCTCCCGCAGTGCGCCTTCAATAATCGTCTCGCCTCCTTCAATACGTCCGCCAAACATACCGACAAACGGACTTAAACCCGCCTGGTGTTCCTTTACATAAATAAATTTATTATCCAAAGTTATTGGTATAACGCTCATAGTGTCAGGTCTTTTTACAAATTCATAAATTGAAGTTGAGCCATCATACTGCTTTTGCGGATATTCAAACACGCTGAATATCTTACCTTTGTAGGCCACCTTCGCATCATCTGGAAGAATCGTATACGGTAATGTCCTTTGGTTGACTTCTTCCAAAGTCGCCGGAACGATATCCATGTTTTCGTCAAATTTGAAGTATTTCATTAAGATTTATATTCTAAAAATAATTTTTATTATGGCCAAAAGTGCAATTAGCGACCAAATGACATTGAGCGTGGCCGGCTGATAAGCCTTTTTCGGCCAAGACACAATGACTATCCCGAGGGCTCCAGTCAAATTCAATATCTGGTAAATGATAGAGCTCGAATTCAATATTCCAAAACTTGATAATGCATATGCGCCAATTATTACCACTGTGCCATACCAGCCAATGATTTCAATCATTCTGTTTTTCATGATATTAAGGAAAAATGTATGCTTCTATATTAACGTTTCTTTGAAAGCTTGTTAATTACTTTTTGCGTTCCCTAGATTTGCCAATAAAATATCCAACCAATGTGAACTCTATAAACGAAAACACGAAGATGATCTCAGTCGCATAAGTGCTTAAGGCATCGCTGAGTGAAGCGATAAATGCCGGAATAAATAATGAAGTAAAAGTAAACAATATATCGGAAATGCCCATAATATTGTTCAAACCGCCAGGTAAATATCCATATGTTTGATATTCTCCAAACGTGGCTAGTAATACAACAAATATAAAAGCCGTTAAGCTTATCAGCATTCCGGTGTATCTATTTAATTTCATATTTTTAAAAATAATATTTTTTTGGCAAATTACTTAAGTATACCGACAATACTCTCGATTTTGCGTCTGAGACCAAAATAATTATCAAATACATAATCAACATTTTCAAGGACTGCTTCCCTTGAGCCATCCTTTGGGGCGGCTGAAAATCCAACCATTTTTACTATTTCCACATCGTTGGAACCATTTCCAATAACGGCGCACTCGCTCAATGAAATGCCTTTTTGCTTGATATACTGCAAAAGAAATTCCCTCTTTTCCTTTGAAGCATCTTCAGGATATTGAAACCATTTAAGCTTACCATTATTGTCGAATTCAAGTGTTGTATGGGTATGGGATTCGGCTCCCTTTAATTTCTTCAGGACTATGTTTAAAAAAATGTCAGGCGTACCTGACAGAAGAACCACTTTATAGCCATTTTTTATGAGCAGTCTTATAAAACTCAAAGCTCCCCGCCTGTAATTCTGGTGAGCGAGCAAAATTTGCTTGATATTTGATTCTGTTGCCTTCCCTGAACTATTCCAAAGTTTAACAATTCCTGAAATTGAATCATCTGCTGATATTTCTTTTGTCCTATATTCCTTAAGTATTTGCATGTGCTTTTCAGTCGGTACGCCCAAGCCATCATCGATTGCGTCCCAGGCTGTTTTATCAGGACCTGTAATCGTTCCATCAACATCAAAGAAGAATACCTTTAGTCTCATAGCCAAATTATACTACTATTTGACATAGTCAATTAACATCTCCATAATTTAGCTATGGATCACGATAAAGGTATCTTAGACAGAAATAGAGGTTTGATCTTCGTTTTGGCCTTAATAATCCTTGGGCTTTTAACTGCAGTGGGTATGCTCGTTTACGCTTTGAATACAAAAGTTCAAAGTGATAATGACGACGATTTAATATTAACAGGGTCAGGCCGGCTTGCTTTTTACGACGCAAGCAAAGTCAATGGATCAGTGATAACAATTGGAGACACATTACCAAAGACCGGTTCCAATAATTCCTGCACAAAGAATGTTGAATTTGACGCAACATTTAATGTAAATGTGACAAAGAATTGTACATTAAAAGATTTTTATGTTGAGCAAACAATCTTGGATAGAGGCACTTTGGCGTCTGTAAAGAAAACAACAGCACCAGGGGTGACAGTTATTTCGGAAGCGACGGAGAGTTATTGCGGGGCCGACGTCTCAGACTTCAATATCATTTTTAATGTCAGTGCCGTCGGCCCCGATAATAAACGCGTCCTCGTTTCCAAGTACTCCATTACCCACGTCAACAACTTTGACAACTCAGGCATAGAAACAATAGCCATCAGTAATTATCATTGCGACTATTAATTTCTCCAATACTCGTTTTTACGAGAGGCTGATATTCAAATCCTTGATTGAATTCTTATTTACCTCAATAAATTCCTGACCGCTTGGTGACCTATACAGATCGACCTGACCGGGGCTCGGAAATCTATATCCTTCAGCATTTACCATTAAGAGGTATGATTCATTATTATCGGGTAATATGAACCCAAAACGCCCTTTATTATCAGTAATCTGTGCATCAATTTGTCTGCCCGCTTGTTTATCAAAAAGCCGGACAAATGCGCCCTGAATGTAATCTCCACTCATGGATGTGATTTTTCCCCATCCTCTGGGAGCCGAAGTCATTACATAAATAATTCCCTGGACTCCATAAAGGACTAAAACCGTAATATTAAAAATCGATGGTGAAAGGGCTACTGCAAGTGTTGTGAATATTAGACCCAAAACGGTAAGAATTAATGACAATGGATATAATATTTTTTGCACAGCTTCCCTAAAGCTCCTCTTCTGCTCTTTACCTTTTTCCCGTGACAGCGAGAAGTCCAACGCTAGAGTTCCTTCTGGCTCATTCAAAATTATATCCCTGACTGAAGATTCATAATTGTCATGAGTAACCTCGATGGTGTATGGTCCGCGATCAAGGATCAATCCATACCTTCCTTTTGTATCGGTTACTGTCTGCTTGATAAATGCTCCGGTCTTAGTATCAGTTACTCTTATGACAGCAAATGACAATGGTCTCTTAGTTGCTAGATCATAAACAAGTCCCCACATCTTCTTCTTGTTTCGTTTAAAGAAAAACAGTAAGCCATATTGGAGCCATTGAGGATAGGCTATGCTAATGAGCGCCACAGAAGTTCCAATACCAATGGCTCCGATGTCTGTTATCGTTCCAGAAGCCTGGGCTGATGTGCCTAATAGTTGGCCTAATACCCCTGTCAAAGGTAAATCGGTAATTCCGATATTGTTATATGGTCCATACTGTTGCTGTGTAATAATCCCGCTTAAGCTGCATTTATTTGGTGAAACACTTGTATCCTGAGTGCTGCAACTTATGTTGTAATAAAGATCATTTCCGCTAGTTATGTTGTTAAGGGTCAAGACAGATCTATGGCTTGTCCCTGTTGTTGTTGGAGAACTGAAGTTTAAGCTACTGGAATTACTACCATAGTCAACGTGGCACGAAGCGGAATGACTTACAGAATAATAGATAACAGCTTGACCTAGTCCGTTAAAAGCAACTCCATTATTGTTTATCTGAATACAACCCGATGCTGGTGAAGTCGTGGTAGGTGTGGCTGACGGATTTACCCCAATATTAGCTGGGTTTCCGACTTTAAAAGTATCTTCATATGTATTCTGCCGACCAGCAACTGAAGTTGCAGTTATTCTATAAATGTATTCGGTGTCATTTGTAAGACCAGTTATCAACACACAATGTCCTGTTGTTTTATAATCCAATTCAGTTGGAGTTGACTGGCTGTAAGTTCCGCTTGTGATGACGCCATACACAACTGATCCTTTCGTCGCAATATTTGTGTCCCAACAGATATTAACCTGAGTTCCGGAAACTGTTGCCGTCACATTAACAATTGATACATCAATCTGACATAGAATTTGTGATGGATTATCAACGCAGCTTTGAGATGGAGGGGGGGTAACACTTCCCGTCACAGTGACTGTCGGGGTCGGCAAAATCGTCCCATTAGACAATGTCGGCCTCAATGATGGGTTTACATTATTTGTTGGGGTAGGTGCTATCGAACCTCTGGTTAGTGTCGGGTTTATTGACGGTGTATTAGTTGCAATCATTGTTGTTGATGGAGTCGGTGTCAGCGTAATTGGTGTACCACTAACATGAATGTCACCTGTGGTTGCTGTTAACGTGCCATCTGAAATATCAATAACTGTAATTGTAAATGTACCTGGTTCAAGGAATTCAACCTGATTTGTAAATGTCTTCTGGCCAGCATCGATAGCTCCAAATTCATAATTTCCAGGTAAAATCGCAGTGCCCGAAGTAGAGGAGAAATGAACCACCCCATTATAACTTGTATCAACATCACTATTTGAGTTTTTCGCAGTCACGCTAACGGTCAATAAATCCCCAACATTTACATCCGTTGAGTTTGGAGAAATCTCCAAAGATGTTGTTGTAAGTGCCTGCCCCCCAGTGCCTGTAAGCCCATCGACCTTCCAGTAAGATTCGTCATTAATATCAACTTTTGAGACACCTGAATCACCAATATGTTTTATGGTTGCTCCATTGCATGTTGCCGAAATATCGTTAAGAGAAGCCGCGCCCGGGCAAATTAACATAGAATTTGAGGTTAATCCGGCCGGAATTGGCACATAGAGTGAATGCGTGCTTGCAGCTCCAGCAGCAGATCCAAGGCCGCTGATATATGCTTTCCCAATTGCACTATTCGTATCTCCGGATACCGAAGACCAGTCTCTGTCAACGTGAACATCTGCCGATACATCAGCTAGTGGTATTCCATCAAAATTTTTTACCGTGATATTACTTGAATAGTCTGCAACCTCTGGGCCAATACCTTTTACATTTCCAGCAGAGATATCATCATCATTGGAATCTATTGCCTTGAGACCACCGGTTGTTTTAATTTGATAAGCCCTTGTAAAAGATTTTAGTACTGGATCATCTATATTGTCACCATAATAAAGCATGGCAAAATCACCATTAATAAATGGTAACGTTGTATTGGTACGATCCCTAAATTGTGTTGATATCACTAATGGATTATCTTTGAATAACATCTGTCCATTACTCATAACTAACATAACAGCCAAACCATAATCAGTACTAGGGTCAGCATAATTGGGCCTTGAATAAATTACCGCAGTTCCATCCGGCATCACATCCATATACGCTCCCCAGGATCCTTCAGGATATAGTTGACTTGGATAACTCGCTATTACTAGCCCGTTACCTGGATATTTAAGCTGTCCATTTGTTCCAACAACTTGCAAGCATACCTCAGAATAATAATAACCAACCACATCGTTTGCTACTACTGCAGTTAAAATATACACATTTCCGCTGGAATCTGTTTTTAAGATGGAACTACTAACTGTTTTGCCGGGAAAAGATTGTACCTGCAAACCATTACTGCCATATATTAAATTCCCATTATTATCATATGCATTTAAATGAAGGGTTGAATAATCATCTGTCTCACTTATCCAATAAACGCTATTTTTAGTGACAAGAGCCCCCCAACCAAGGGGTTTGCTATCTGTTGCAAATACCGTATTCCCTGAACTATCAACTCGTTGATAGTCAAGATAGCTCTGGTTACCAATCGTCTTAGTATAGACGAACCCTAACTTACCTTGATTATCAATATTCGATGTGTTGTTTTCCAAGATGTCTGAAATGTCGCCAAACCATCCCCCAGATCCATCGGGTAAAATTCTAATTCCTGTTGGAGATGTGTATTGAATTGCATCATTATATCCAAAGAATGGAGGCCACTTCCCAAATGGAGAGGTTTCAAAGGTACAACTATTTAAGTTTCCATCAGGAACCGTTTTTGTCCAACAATTTTTTAGACCATCTGAATTATATTGACACATCTGAGTTGTCCCACCAAATTGTGATTGACACCAATTCCAGCATTCAGCCCAATCATAAACATCATATGGTACTGTGCCAGCCTGTCCCAATTCATTTGAACAATATTGATCTGTCATTGGCGGAATATTCACTGTTTTTTCTGTGGCTGGCAATATATTTCCATTTGCGTCTGTGACAAAATAACCCAATCCCCGACTTCTACTACCAAAATCGTTTAAACTACTTGCCGGCGGATTCCATGTCGACGATATGCTGGGATAAAGATAGTCATTATATACAAAAAACAAGTCTCCATCCGAGGGTCGCCTATAAATAGCCATAACATAATGTGCTATCATGGCGCCTGGGATTAATTCTTTTTCACTTTGCCATAAAGCATTTCCATTCGAGTCATAATGCATCAACATTGGTTCCAAAATCAGCACTGTGTTAAATTTATCCCATTGCGTAACCGCATAGTATCCTCCATTATCATCGGGAACTATTGCATCTAAAGCATACCCGGGTACTATTTTTTGCCATGCTGCAACACCATTTGCTCCTACTTTTTCAATTAACTCATTAGTATAACCAGGATCATGACCAAACAGAAACCAATTACCCAAGGCATCTTTCTGTGGAGTGGAAAGAAACATAGTGGTAGACAATACTTGTGGACTCGTTTCGCTTAACTCATAAACATAGGCGTGCGTAGAAACCAGATATACACCGGTGATTAACAGCCCGAAAAATAAGTATGACAGTTTTTTCATGCACACAAAATTACCATTACTATTGAAAAAGTATATAGCATAAAATGTGCTACTGCAAAATCCGATGGAGTTTGTACTTATACATTTAATATGATTATACTGACTTTATAATATTTATTACTTGCTTCTGATGGAGGCCATAAAAGCTAAGATAGCGGGCGCTCCGCGCCCTATTATATTCGTTGGTATTGGCTGTGTCGCCTTGATTTTTGTTTCTATATCAATCTTTGTAATTATCATTTTTGCGTCCTTCGGCAGTAATAAAGGCACGGGCAACGGCGCAACAATCAACGTTTCTGCAACATCAGGTGCGAGTGGAAATGTTGCGCCGACAGCGCAGCCAGACATCTCAGTCAGTGAAATTTTGACTACTGATCAAGTCGGTTGTGTGAGTTTGGGAAGCAGTACGGTGTATTCTCCAAACTGCTCTGTCTTCTATAAGACAACTTATATGGTGAATTTTAATACCGACAAATATATGACCGGAGCTTCTTTCACAAACATTTCCATCCAGCCGAATTTGAGCAACTACACAGTCAAAGTCTTTGCCGAAAAACACAATAAATATGATGATTTCCCGAGTGGAATTCCAATCGCCGACGAATATCCTGATGGTTATATCACATATCGCTCGGACTACAATGCCATCCAAGATAACGGCAAAACAATAGTGTGGCCTTTGTCAACCAAAATTGCACCTGAATATCAGGGGGAGATTTCCCAGAGTTCCGGTTATGTGAATTTCAGAATAGTTGTCCTCGACATCGCGACAATCAAATATGAAGACCTTTACGTGAATAATTCCGCCCAGTTCAGCGCAGACAAGATGATGCCCTTGGCTGGAATGACTAAAGCTAATCTCAGCGCCACTGTGCATTTTACAATCAGCGCGACGTTTAATGATGGGACGACGGTTAACCGCCCTGTAACGATAAATATTGATGGCAACAAATTCAGCAGCGACTATATGGAGATCCGGGATTTCGAATGACAAGCTAATAACACGTATATTCTTACAGGCTAAATTTGAGGTCTAATTGCCTCATCAACCCGCATAATGAGTGGTCTGCTAGGTTCAAGCATATCCAGCCAATTGGGGGAAGCCTCCATCGCCAAAAGAAGTTCTCGGGGACTAACTCCTCTGATTAACTTTCCAGCTATCATTTCTAGACCTTCCGAAAGAATTCTCACATCATATTCGGGACCAACATGCAGACCAGACCTTTCCCCCATTCCGTATCTTATCACTGTGGTTCGATCTGCAAAATCAATGATATCTAAATTTGCAATATATTTAAATGGGCCTATACCAAGTCGCATTTCTGTTCTAGAACCATTCGGGGTATATACAAAATTTGGTCCGTGAGTAGTTATACCAGACCTAGCCCTTTCATTTGCAGCATGAAAGGTTATATCCTCGAAGCTAACATTTGGGGTTAAACTAAAAATTGATGACATATCAGACGCAATTTGATTTATCAGATTATATCACGGATTGATCACAATGATGGCGCATTAAGGCTATAATAAAGTTTAGGAACTGGTTACATTGAGCTGGTTTTGAGGAGAGACGAGCCGGAGTTGTATAGGAAAGGAAGATATTTGCTGAAAAAAGACCACCCAAACTAAAGTGTGATTGTGTTTCCATTAATTAATTGCAGAGTGGTAATTACATCATCACCCTTTCTGGTTAAAGTTATTACACTACATGAGCCAGCACCAGCACTTATAAACTTATCTAGAATTTGTTCACTTATCCCATTGGCTGGTCTAGACCCTAAACTTACACCGGGATTGGATCCATTTATATCACTAATTGTTGCGGTTATGGGGGGTTCCATATCAATAATACACATGGCAATTGCGCTATCACCAGGAATATATATGTATTCAGTCGATATTATAGAATACCCACCCGCTCTCATTTCTGATGCAAGCGGGCCAATCCACCTACTAACATTAGTGGCATATTCTTTGCCTAGACCAGACATATCTTGAATTGTATCTGCTCGTTTCCCTATCATACTTAAAAATAGATCTGTAGAATCATTATATCACAAAAATATATTGCTATAGGTCCATTATACCAGAATTTGCATTTATTCCTCAAATCCAATAAAACAGAATTAGTTATATGAATTGATTTGAAAAAGTGGTCAAAAAACTCACATGTGTCATCCCGGAAGACCCTTTCTGTCTTTTACCTGGTTGGGGCGATATCACTTATCTACTCTATTTATTCAGCTTTAATTCTTCACGGCACATATTTCTATACCTTTTTTGCATTTGGCAGCTGGTTAGTTTTTGACCTCGTTGATTATGCCATTAGAAAACATTCACTGCTTAATTATTTTCTCAGACCAGATCATAGAGATGCGTTTATCTTTGCCTTGATGGCGGCGCTAATCAGCTTCTTTATCGTTGACTACGAGCTCGGTGTCAATTTATCGGGTATGTGGAAATGGACAAACATCAACAATACTTGGTATTTGATTTCTATGTTTTTAATTATGAACGCATCGTTTGTTTTTTCAATGTATGAGCTTCATCAAATTATACGATCATTGATTAAGTTTATTTTCGGGACCAAATCGAAGTTTAATAAAAATTATCATTTCCACAAATCAAGTAAGATTTTGATAATTTTAGGATTACTAATGGTCGTTTCGGCATTTTCATATTTCATTTTAGGATACAAGGAACACGCATCTTTTGTGATGATTCTTCCCTTTTTTGGAATGTTCTTGATAATTGATATGAGCAATTACATTTTAGGTGGACCATCGCTGCTGTTTAATATTATCAAATTAAATTTTAGTGAGTTAACGTCCTTAGTGATGACAACTCTGATGGCCACTTTTATTACAGAGTGGCTCA
>Ga0182027_10005039_pt1 | contig 20217 bp, 17 predicted proteins | sample 712E1DmetaG_FD_121300 | JGI IMG/M metagenome (GOLD analysis project Ga0182027, IMG submission 121300) | Permafrost microbial communities from Stordalen Mire, Sweden - 712E1D metaG (Illumina Assembly) | ecosystem: Environmental > Terrestrial > Soil > Wetlands > Permafrost | place: Sweden...
ACAATTGTCAACAATTGTCAACAAAAATTACGGCATCTCTCCGGGCAGCGTCCCAATCAGCCGGTGGTGAGCCTTGGCGAGGGCCGTCTCGATGTCTGCCAGCGTGTCGACCGGCAGCACAGTCCGCGTGGTCGGATAGCGCGCGCGGATCGCTACCTTGGCCCAGCGAAAGCCAGCGGCTTCCACCAGATACAGATAAGCGCGTTCCACCGCGTGCGCGAACGTTCCGTCGACTTGACCGGATTCCGGCTCGAAGTCATCGAAGCTCAGGTTGAGGTCCAGGAGCTTGCGCAGAGCTGCCGAACGACACCAGAACATCGATCCGGACGGAAACTCCAGCAGCTCGTCGCCGCCAATGGCCACGCCGGCCCGTGCCAGCAGCTGCTGGGTTCTCGCGAAGTTGTGCCCCCAGTCGAGTGAGACGCGCACGGGGAAAAAATGCTGTGGGAACACGAGGCCCACGTCGGTCGTCAGCAGCACTTCAAAAATGGAACGTACGGTCTGCGGCGAGCCCAGCAGGGTTCGAAATAGATAACTGCGCCAGCCGGCGAGTCGCGTTTTGCCGTGGGGCGTCTGTTTGGAGTGCAGATGCAGCACAAACTCGTAGCGGCCGTAGACATCTGCCATGCCGACGAGCTTGGGTGTGATGTCGCGGCCACGGTTGGGAAACAGCCGCACTTCCACCGTACCTTTGCCTAGAGGAGCAAAGGCCGCCTCGATTTGCCGCTTCTTCGACTCGGTATCGGTAGAGATGTAACAATCGATGGCGAACGGAACGTTCCTCAAGAGGTCAACTATCTCGCCGCACGTCTCCGCGTGGTACGCGTGGATGACGGCCGCCACCGAGCCAACGCCCGCACTCGTTGGCGATAGGGCCGTCTCCGCAAACGGCACCTCCAGAGCAAAGTCTTTCTCCTGGGGCAAGCGGCGTGAGGCCGCAGCCTGCTCCGGTGCCCGGCCCTCGGCACCGGGCCACAGGCGGTGAAAAAGGTACCGCACTGTCCGGGGGATGAGCGCGAGGGCCCCTTCGGCGACGAGCACCCGCCTGACTTTTTCCAGCTTGCTGTCCGCACGAATCGTGGCAGGTGCGGCGCGGCCCTTGGCGTTGTCCATGTCTAGGTCTGAATGGACAAGTCTTCACTTGCAGGACACGCATTGCGACCGGCAATAGCGCGGAACCGGCCGAAATTTCTGCCCGGCGGCAAAGTGCAGGTTGAACTGAAACGGATCCGGAGCAACGACACGAGCGAACCCAAAAACTACGCGGCCTTGATGTCGACCGTGAACCGCAGTCCGACGTGCAACAGTTGATCTTGCAGTGCCAAGCGCACGAATTGCTGCTCGCTGTAACCCAGGCTTTGCGCAAACCGCGCCGCACGCTCTGGGCTCACAATTTTGCGCCCCTTCTCGATGTCGCAAAGATGGGAGCGGGAAATTCCAAGCGAGCGTGCAAAGGCTTCGAGGCTCATATCTTCACCGAGTCGTATCGATGCAAGGGACCGACCCAGTGTTAGCGGCCCACCCGTGAGACGCTCCAGAAACCGAACGGCAGCGCTCTTGCGTTTAGTAGTCATGTTTTGTGACCTCCTCAACGTAGGCAAACTCAACGGCCCCACGGTTCAGCCGAACGGTTTCAAGCCCAGCATTCTCCACAGCCTCCACCCACTCGATGTACACCCATATGGTGAACAACGCAAGGTCTTCCGCACGTTCCGGCACGAAGGGCTGCACACCTAGTTTTGCCCCAATTCTTCCACAGGCACTGGCTCGCATGGGCGCCGCCGTCTTTCCAGCGCTCGCGGGGTCTCGCGAAATTGACCAGGATGTCGACCAGGTGGCGGCGACGAGGGCCGGCAGGAAACAGCCGAACGACGGGCGTTACGTAGTGAAGGATAATCTTCCCCTTGGAATCAAAGGATGCGAGCTTGCGCCGGGGCGTTTGGCCCGTTGCCGATATTGCACTCACGATCGGAGATTTGAAATCTCTGCGGCAAATCTTTTGAAGACGCCCAGGTGCTTGTGACAGACTTCGTGGACTATTTTCCAGTTGATCTTGCTGTACGCATGAACGAGCATGTTGCGCAGCCCGACCGACTTCGCGAGAGACATCTGCACGCGAGGAGAAATGATTTTCGCGGCCCTGAGCTGCTCAAACGATTCAGCCATTGTGGATGGGGCCGGCCCCTTCGCCTCCGCAAGCAGGTGCACGCCAATATCCACGCAGACCTGAACTGCTCGTTGCAGGTTGACCGAAACAATATCCTGCAAGTCGAAGTTCTGCTTGAGATCTTTGAGTGCAAACGGCACTTTCGATTCGATCCTTTGCACGCAGTTGCGCAATGACTCTATTTTTTGATTCAGCACTTCAGAGGTCATTCAGCAAAAAACCTTTCCCTTCGCACCTTGAGTATCCACCGGTAAAGTGGTGCGAAATCAGCCTCCTCGAGAAGTTGCCGCATGACAATCTTGGCCAGCAAAGACGCGTCGCGCTTCTTGACCCAAATAGCTCCCCCGAGCGCCTCTTTGAGAATGGGTCCGCTGACCGAACGAAGGTCAATGACATCGATTTCCCTTTTTGCGAGCAGAGAAAGCTCGTTCATCAACGCCGTCTTGCGTCTCGACGTCAGAACGGAGTCCCCTGCCACGCACACATCCACGTCGCTGTGCGCACCAATATCGCCCTTAGCGAACGAGCCAAAGATCCCGGCAATGCGGATGTCCTTTTCGCGCGCAAGGAGCTTACCGACGGCACGCAGCATTTCCTCTGTCTCAGTCACCACCGCAGATTAGGGCATTGAGTATTCTGCGACAAGCGATATTCCGCCAGCCTTCGGTAACGCGTCAGGGCTTGGCGTTGTCCATATTAGGTCTCAATGGAGAAATCCTCAGTTTCGTGAGTCAGATTGGGATCATAGCTACCCGTAATCGGCACAAGTGCTGTCCTCCGTATTTGAGGGCAGGACCGCGATCTGGAACAGTTGACAAACTTCTGCGCGCCGCATTTATGGCTGCCATGACAGTTGGCATCATCATTCCGGCGCACGATGAGGGAATTCGTCTCACCGACACACTGCGGAACCTGATCGCTTGCATTGGGAACCACGCATTCGGTAATGGCGGCACTGTCGTAGACGTTTTCGTTGTGGTCGTGGACGATGGATCCTTAATTCCGGTTCGCGTATCCGGGGAAACTGGTCAAGCCCAGAACGTGCGGGTTTGCGTGCTTAGACATCTCGTTAATCTTGGGCAGGGAGCGGCGCTCGAGACAGGCATCGGCTACGCCCGCGATCGGCTGCATTGTGACACGTTCATCACCATGGACGCGGACGGCCAGCACCGCCCCGTCGACGTAGTCGCTCTGGTCGAACATCTGCGCAATACGAACGTGGACATCGTCTTCGGCAATCGATTTGCGGCAAGCGCAGGAGACAAAGTACCGTTGTTGCGCCGCATCCTGCTCAAGCTCGCCATAGCTTTTGAGTCTCTGATCACGGGCCTGCGACTTTCGGACGCACATAACGGACTGCGGTGCTTCAACGCGACGTGCGCACGCGTCGTGCAGCTCAAACAATCCCGCATGGCCCACGCCACGGAGTTCAAACAGCTCGTGGCGCGCCATCGCCTGCGATATTCGGAGGCCCCTGTTCAAATTCGCTACACGGAAGAGTCCCTGCGCAAGGGACAACATAATATCGGCAGCGTGTCGATTCTAAAGGATTTGATGAAGGTCTATCTCTTTAACCAGTGATCAACGGCGCGATGGATCCAACCCCCGCGTTTCGCGAAAGGCAAGTGGGATGTTCCCATATTTATTTGTGACCTTCCTGTTGCTGCTGCTCAGCGCAGATTTCGTTCTTCTGCCTAGATCCGCGCGTCGAGCATGGGTTGCCATGACCGCCGCGTTCGCGGGTGCCGCCACGATGGCCATTTTCCCCAAGGCCTGGATCTGGCTAGCCGCTTCGCTCGGAGTGGGCCGGCCGGTCGATATTCTGGTCTACGCCGCCACTGTGATCCTCGTTCGTGAGCTTTTTCTGACCCGCGCGCGCAACGTCCGCAACGAAAGGCAACTCACGGAGCTGGTGCGCGTTTTGGCTATCGAGCGCGTAGTCTTGGCTGGGTCAAACGCCATCGCCCAATCAGGCTCTCCATTGCAGACAGAAAGGACGAAGGCGTGAGCTTGGTCAATCCGCAATCCTTGGAGCGCTTGGTTCCGCCCGAGCTCGACCTGACCGACGCGACGGGTCTGGAAACCTATGGACTGCACCGGGCTCGCTACGAGTTTGCTGCCGAGCACGTTCTTTCCGGCCGGGTTCTCGACATAGCGTGCGGCGTCGGCTACGGATCGCGCATCGTCGCGGACCGCCGTGCGGATGTCTCAGTTGTGCTCGGCGTCGATGTCGCTCCGGAAGCAATTGCGTACGCCAGAGGTCACTACGAAAACGCGCGTGTGCACTTTGTCGTCGGAGATGCGACCGAATTTCGGTCGGCCGAGCCCTTCGATTCGATTGTCTCATTGGAGACCATTGAGCACGTGCGCGATCCTGAAGGTTTTTTTTGCACCGTTCTGCACTCGCTCCGACCGGGCGGAGTATTTGTCGCTAGCGTGCCGATCACGCCGTCAGTGGACGCAAATCCGCATCATCTACACGATTTTACTGCCAAGTCTTTCCGCCGGTTGGGAGAAAAAAACGGGCTAATGGAAGTGGCGTGCCTGCCGCAGATCCAGGCCTTCCATCCATTGCGCGTGGCGAATCGGACCGAAAAACGCATGGCTGACATGCGGGGCAACCTCCTCGGCTACTACATCCGCCACCCAGGCGCAGCGCTCAAGCGAGCCGCGTCAACCCTCATTCACGGATTCAACAACAAGTACGTCACGATTGTGTGGAAAAAGCAGCCAAGGGTTTAGGGCGACCAAAGGCGTGGATCATGGTTGTTGGCCTCGACCAGGCGACCGCTTTTCGGGACAACCGTCGTCGACAAATGCAACGAAGCACGGTAGCTCGGCACAGCGGCCGCCACACGCCGCGTCGCTACTCAATCGTAGCCAAACAGGGACGTACGCGAAAGGGGCTTGTCACTTTTCCCCTGTGACTGAGCGCGGATCCCGAGCTTGGTGATGTGGTACGAACCAAGCTCGGCATTTTGCGGCGCGACGGTCAGACGCGGCATGTTGGCGACGTACCCGGCCAGAGCCTCGGGAGTCCCCAGGAAAGTCACGCCACCGCCGTCGCCGATGATCCGCGCCAATGCAGCTTCGTCCGGCATGCCGCCAATCGCGCGACCTCCGAGCAAAGGCTTCGACAGCCACGAGCCGCCCACGAAGCGGCAGGTTGAGAAAACGGCAGCGTAGTCGAGCGGCAAATAACTGGTGAGGAACTGGGCGGCGAGCTCGTTGCTCTCTACAACGAGAAAGCACGGTCCTTCTTTCTCGAGCTCCGCGAAGAGGTCTCGTGCCCTGCTCACGTCCTCCCTAGAGGCGGCGGCTCCGGCTATGTGATGCCGCACGACGCGAACGTCGCGTTGAAGGCATACTGCGCCTGCGCAGCACACGAGAAACAGGGGCACTACGAAAAGGACGGCTGGCCGGGCGGTTGAATCAGCCACGCACGACAAGACACCCGTGCGAGGGAACATTCGCACCGGCCATCGCGCCGTCGCAAGACTGGCGAGCGAGAGCACCGGGGTCGCAAGGAGAGCAGCCTGAAGAAAAAACACGGCCCAGCGCGCGTAGTCGACGTTGATGACGAGGCCCGGAATCAGGCCAGCGCTGAAAATGGCGATGGCGAGCGTTGCTAGGGAAAATGTCAGCGCCATGCGCCCTAGCGCCCGTCGCAAACCAGCAACCGCAGGTTCATGTCGGCCGCCAAGCAGCGCAACCATTAGTGCCACGAGAAGCGCATAGGATTTGAGGGGCCACGGGGTCACAAAGTGCAAGTCGTGAAAAATGAAAAGAAAGTGGCTACGGACAGAGAGCAGCTCGTCGGTCAAGACGCGCAGGGCTGACTCGCTCGCGCTCGCGGCGATGGCGCTAAACCCCGAGGCGCGCACGTTCAAAAGGACCGGAATAAACAACAAGCCCGCGCACAGACCAGCGGCCCCCGCAAACAGCACGCGTCGTGCGGCGCGGCGCAGCCGCCAATGCACGATCAGGAATGCTGGAAGAGTAGCCGCCAACAGATGAACGCTGCTGTAGTGGATGAGAGCGCAGCCGAGCACGGCAACAATTGCGAGCAAAAATGCGCGGCGCGAGCGATGGCTGCGCACGAGCGCCCACAGACCAAAAGGCACGAGCGCGCCCGCCGTCAGCATGGAGTTCTTGCCGGCGAGGGAAAAGCCAAGGAGCAGGCTCCGATCTAGAGCAAAAAAGGCGAAGGCGAAGGCCGCACAAAGGGGCAGGAGCTTGATGCGCAACGCAAAGATCCGCCGGCAGAATGTGGCCCATAACAAAGGCGTTGCGGCCAAGAGCAGAAGGCTGGCGAGCTTGAAAACGCCGAGAGCAGTCACCGGATCGAGCAGTACAAACAGGGGCGCAACGAGAATGGGCAGGCCCGGCGGGTAAGCGGCCCAGGTCGGATCTGTAGAGAAAGGCACTTGCAGTGCCGCACCGTTGCTGGCGATAGCCCGACCAAATGCCAAGGCCGCGAGAGAATCGTGGGCAGGCAGAAGAAATGCATTTCGGTACAAAAACACGAGCCCCAGGAATATGGATGTCGTCAGGAGAGCCGCGCCGGACGCTCCGAGACGGTCGCGCCACAGACGCAGAATGAATGGTCGATTGGCGCTGAGTTCCGCATGCCAAAAGAAACGACAACAATTGAGAGTGGCCTTCCACCGCCATGCCGTGAAGAGACACGTCAGGCCCAGAGCCAGCAGCCCGAGCACATACCCGGCGGCTGCGGGCCGGAGGGCGAGTGGCAGCCCGAGAATATCAAGCAGATAAAAGCCCACGACGAAAACGAGGGGAGCGAGCACGAGACGGTCCGAGAGCCGCACTTTCGGCCACGCAGCCGCGGCGAAACAAGCCGCTACGAGTATGCCAAGAATTCCCACTTAGCCGCCGCTCGTCCCTTCCTGCTCTCGCTGGGTAACGTCGCTTCGGCTCAACCGCTGGTAGACCTTGGCCAAGCCCGCTTCGATGTCGCGCTGCGTGTGAACGGACAGCACCGTTCGTGCCACCGGATAGGAATCCCGAACTGCAACCTTAGTCCAACGAAAGCCGGCCGCTTCGGTGAGATACAGATACGAGCGTTCCACCGCATGTGCCAGAGTGCCGTCGATCTGACCAGATTCTGGCTCAAAATCGTCGAACGTCAGGTGGAGAGCGAGCAGCTTGCCCAGGGCCGCCGAGCGGCACCAGAACATCGAACCGGAGGGAAATTCCAACAGTTCGTCGCCGTGAATCGCCATGCCGGTTCTGGCCAAAAGCTGTTGCGTTCGCTCGAAATTGTGCCCCCAGTCGAGGGAGACCCGCACCGGAAAAAAGTGCTGCGGAAACACCAGGCCCACGTCTGTCGTAAGAAAAATTTCAAAAATAGAACGGACGATGTTCGGCGAACCAAGCAGAGTTCGCAAGAGGTAGTTGCGCCACCCAGCGAGGCGGGCCTTGGTGTGAAGGGACTGTTTGGTATGGAGATGCAATACGAATTCGTAGCGGTCGTAGACGTCTTTCATGGCGATCAGCTTTGGGGCAATATCGCGGCCGCGATTGGGACAGAGGCGCACTTCGACCGTTCCCTTGCCCAGGCCGAAAAACGCCTCCTGGATCGCCCGCTTTTTTTCCTCGCTGTCGGTTGAAACGTAGCAGTCGATGGCAAACGGAATATTTTTCAAGTAGCCGACGATCTCGGCGCATATTTCTGGGGCGTACGCGTGGATGATAGCGGCCACCCGGCCGACGCTGGCGCTAGTCGGAGACAATGCCTCGTCTCCAAAAGGCACCTCAAGGGCGAAGTCTGTCGCGTAGGGCAAACGCAGCGTCGAATCGGCCTGCTCTGAATGCAAACCCTGGGCTCCAGGCCACAGTCGACGGAAGATGTACCGGATCGTGCGGGGAATCAACGCGAGCGGCCCTTGCGCGACCAGCACGCGCTTGACCTTCTCCAGCTTGCTGTCCGCACGGATGGTGGTGGGTGCGGCGTCTCCCTTGGCACTATTCATATTAGGTCCGAATGGCGAGATCTTCGGTTTCGTGAGTCAAGTTGGGATTGTAGTAGGGATCACCGGCAGCGAGCTCGGCCTTCCAGCGCTCGCGCATGACGAGAGTCTCGCGAAGGAGGCGCGCGGCGTTTTCGGGAGTCGTATCATAGCCGCGGCTGCGTGACTCGTGGTGATAGAGTTGGGAATAGGGAGTGAACACGATCAGGTAGCCGTGCCTGCGAATCCGCAGGCAGAGGTCCACGTCATTGAACGCCACTGGCAGATTTTCATCGAATCTGCCGACCTCTTCAAAAACGTCCTTGCGCGTCATCATGCACGCAGCGGTCACGGCGCTGACGTTCTGAATGATCTTGGCCCGGCCCATGTACCCGCGGTCCCAGGCCTGCGCGTGTTTGTGCGCGTGTCCGGCCAGGCCGGCAATGCCGACGATGACACCAGCGTGTTGAATGGTGTCGTCCGAATAAAATAGCTTGGCCCCCACTCCGCCAACGTCGCGACGCTGAGAAAACTCCACCATCGCGGAGAGCCAATCCTTCTCGATGATCTCCGTATCGTTGTTCAAGAATAGCAGATGCCGCGCGTCGGTGCTGGCCGCGCCGAAATTGTTGATGGCTGAGAAGTTGAAGGGGCGGTCGTAATCGAGAATCCGGACACGCGGGTCGGTCGCGAGCTGCCGAAACAACTCGAACGTGGCCGGCCGCTCGCTGTTGTTGTTGACGATCAGAACCTCGAGAGACTTGTAGTCGGTTCGCGACAGCAGTGACGTCACGCACTGCGAGAGCAGCTCGGCCTGGTCCCTGGTGGGAATGATGATGGCCACTTTTTGATTCTCGTGAACGCGATATTTGACGCGGTACGAGCCCACAAAGCTCGCATCCAGCACTTCTCCTTCGAGACTTTTCGCTTCGAGATAACTGGAAATGGCCCTTTTTGCCGCCGTGTAAGCGTAGGGCTTAGCGGTGTCGGAGTTGGCGGTGGAGCTGCCAACCGCGCGCCAGTGATAGAGGGCGCGCGCAATGCGTCGAATCTTTGCGGTCCGCTGGGCGATCCTCAAAATGAGGTCATAGTCCTGAGATCCGTCGAATCCTTCTCTAAATCCGCCGATGGCAGCGAGAACTGTCCGCCGAACCACGGCAAAATGACAAGCGTAGTTGTAGGACAGGATAGTATCGGGGGACCATTCCGGTTTGAAATGAGGATTGAAACGCCGTCTGCCATTGTCCGTGAGTTGATCTTCGTCGGAATAAAAGAAATCGGTTGTATTATCTTCGTTTAGGCACTTGGCGATCTCAAACAAAGCAAATGGAGCGAGCATGTCGTCGTGGTCCAAAAAGCCGACGAAGTCCCCGGTCGCAAGCTCCACTGCCTGCTGGGAATTTCCGGCTATGCCAAGGTTCTTGGGCAGCTCCTTCACTTTGATGCGTGGGTCGGCGGCCGCATACTCGGCCAGGGCACACCGGACGCGAGGGGAAGCGAGCGACGCGTCGGCCACGCAGAGCTCCCAATGGGGATAAATCTGCCCTTGAACCGCACCAATGGCATCGCGCAACAAGCGCAAAGGCGTGTTGAATGTGGGCATCACCACGCTAATGGTTGGCTGGTACGAAAAACCCTTTCCTGCCTCACGCATCCGCCCCAGCTCCTCGGCGTTCGGCTCGTATTTCGCGATCCAGGCGGAATAGCGGCTGCGAAAACGTTGTCGGCTGAATGCCCGTATCCAAAGGCCCATCGCCAGTAGCTGGCCGAGGGCGTCGAGCACATCGATTTCAGTAGCAACGGTCTGGCTTTGATAGCAGAGATTGAAGTTGCTAGCCGAAGATTTGATCTGCAGGACATAGACCTTGCCACGGCTTCCCGCTACTGGCGCAAAGCGCAATCGGGTGTAGTCTTGGCTACGGATTTGGCCTCCGCGTGCGACGATGGTTCTTACGACTGGTCCGTCAAACGCATTCTCGCGCAAAGCCGCCTCGATGTGGCGTTCGGGTCGGCGATCTTCGCCAGTCAACAACTGGATTTCGCACAAGTCGTCCATGCTGCAGCGGAAGCGAATATGCAAATCTCCACTAAAGACGAAGGGCTGTTCTCGTATCGACACCCACGTTAGCGTCTGAAAGAGGGGATACCGCCGCGGCAGCAATTCCGACATCGCGACCAGGCGCAGCGAAGCCCGTTTCCAAAACTCGCGCGGCCCTTCATGAATGAGAATGAGTGAGCCTTTGACGAGAATGTCGAGCAGACGGCGCCGTCGCGTTCCAGCCGGGAAGAGCCGGGCCACGAACGCGCTGTACCGCAGGGTGATCTTTCCCTGAGCGTCAAAGGTTGCGCCCTTACGCTGGGGCCTTGGGCACTCTGGCAACACGGCTGTCGTCATGATCGATGGCACGAGATTCCGCTGGAGCTCTCGACTCCTTTTGGCATCGCGAGGTCACGTCGTCAAGGCAACGAAATAATTGGGGACCTACCGACTCGCCTCGCCTTGGGGCAACTCTGCTCGGCGCCGCTCTTGACTAACCGAAATCGGTAACGTAGCACCGCGTTTGCTGGCGCCCACGAGGAGGATGAGCCCAACTATGTCAAAAACGACCGTCCCCTCGAACGCCTATGGCGCGACGCAGTCAGCCTTACGACGACTTGTCCGATCTCCTTTCAAGCTGGTGCGGTGGATGTGGAAGGGAAGGCTGCGGCGCGAGCTCGGCTTGCGTTTGGCTTGGCGACGTCTGCGCGGTTGCGAAATCTTTGACGCCGACTACTACCGAAACACCTACCCGGATGTACGCAGGAGAGGGGTAGACCCGCTTCGGCACTATGTGTTTTTCGGCTCATTCGAGGACCGCGATCCGCACCCCTTGTTCGATACGTCTTACTATCTGAGCCAATACCCGGATGTCGCCAAGGCCGGCGTCAATCCGTTGCTCGACTTCATCACGTGCGGCGCGGCCAAAAGACGAAATCCACACCCGCTGTTCGATACCGCGTTTTATCTTGAGCAGTATCCGGACGTCCTCACGAGCGGCATGGATCCGCTGTCCCATTTCCTCGGTCCGGGCACCGCTGAGGGACTCGATCCCAATCGCTCGTTTCACACGACTGAGTATCTCGAAGCCCACCCTGAAGTCGTACAGCAGGGCATCAACCCTTTGGTGCATTTCGCATTGAGAAACCCGCCGCCGGCTGCGCCGGAGCCGCGACCGCAAGCCTCTGAGCTGCGCGCCGCTTTGCGCAAGGAGTGGGAGAAAACCGGATGTCGTCTGCCGGTAAGGGCTGGCGAGACCCCAGTTGTCAGCGTCATCATTCCTTGCTTCAACTATGGGCGGTTTCTCGAAGATGCCGTTTTGTCTGCCCTCGTGTCCTGTTCTCGACCGATCGAAGTCATCGTTGTTGACGACGGTTCAACGGAAAGCGCTACCGTTGTCGAAATTGACCGTCTGGAAAAAAAGTATCGCCTGAGCCTGGTTCGCCAAAAAAACGGGGGGCTGTCGACGGCACGCAACGCCGGGCTCAAGGCCGCGCGTGGCAAGTTCATACAGTTTCTCGATGCCGACGACCTGCTCATCGACCATTGCCTCGATCGCCAACTCGACTGCCTCGAAAAACGCCCCAAGATCGACATAGCCCTGTGTGACTATGCCCTTTGCAATGTCGTGGGCGAGCGGCGGCAACGTCCAGAGCCATCCACCATCGCTGGGTTCTCATTTACTCTCGACGATTTTCTGTTCAAATGGGAAAGAGGCTTGTCGATCCCCATTCACTGTGCCGTGTTTCGTCAGTCTGCCATTCAGGATGTTCGGTGGTCCACTCAGGTCAAAGCGAAAGAAGACTGGATTTTTTGGATAGAGCTCGCCAAACGCAACGTTTTGTTCAACTTTGACCCAGCGGCACGGGTCCTCTATCGCCACCACGGCGAGAACATGGTCACCAAGCGCGAAGCCATGGGTCTCAATTTTTTGCGGGCGGCCATGAACGTGGCGTCAGCGTTGCCCGAAAGCTCGGCTTTTGCCGAGGCGTCGCTTGAGCACTTTCGTACGACGTACCTGGAGTGGATCAAACAAGACGCAATTGAGCCTAACCGGACGCGCGCCGTCACGTCCGCGCTGCGCAGCGGCGACCTCGTTTCCGGCGTGAGAATCTCCGTCGTAGTTCCGGTGTATAATCACGCGGAATACCTCGCGGCGACGATTGATTCGCTAATCGACCAATCACTTCCGGCGGCGGAGATTATACTGGTTGACGACTGCTCACCCGACCGACGCGTGGGTGACATTCTGAGCAGGTATATGGAACGACCGGGAGTCAAAATCATGTCCCATCCGCGCAACATGGGAATCTCGGCTGCCCTCAATACGGCGATCATGGCATCGACCGGATCTTTCGTCGCCTTTGTTGATTGTGACGACCTGTTAGAACCAGACGCCCTCGAGCGAGTCGCCATGGCAATAAGGGCCGCCCCCGGTGTCGGCTTCTTCTACAGCGACCGCCTTGACATTGATGAACAAGGCAAGCCGTTGATGAGATGGGATTTTGCAGGTCGATCGCGTGAACCGACGTACGATGCCCTGTTGCAAGGCATGTTCACGTCACATTTGAAGGTTGTGAATCGAGACTATCTTCTGGATGTCGGGCTGTTCAAATCGCGTTTCGACTTGACGCAGGACTACGATTTCTCGATCCGAATGGCGGAAAAATGTCGTTTTTTGCACATCCCGGAACCCATCTACAGACACCGCGTCCACTCGGGACAACAGACACAATTGAATCTCGAAAGGCAAGAGATGCTTGCAGAAACGGCGCGAAGCGACGCCCATCGGCGCAGCGATCTCCGGCAAGGAAAACTCGGTGGGATGGTCAGCGTGGTATTAGTTCCCCACGGCGAGGCTGATCTTGGCGGGCAGTCGGTTGAACGTCTAGTGACGAATATCCGGATACCCTGCGAGTTCATTCTCGGCAACGACGCGGCCAATTTCACGGGAAAGAAATGTTTTCAACGACTGCAAAAAGGGCAGAGTGTGCGCGTTCTCTCGACCGCCTCGTGCACGGATCCAACGTCACCGCTTTGGCGCGAAGCGACGCGGACGGCAAAAGGAAATTTTCTCTTCTTTCTCGCTAGCGACGTTATCATTACAGATCCCGACTTTTTCCCCAAGATGATCGAGAGACTTTTGGAGGAACCAGAGGCTGTCGCCTGTTGTGCGAAAGTGGCTCTTTCGAACCGACGCCTGCAATCCAACGGCGGAGTGATCACGAGAACCGAGGGTAGATTTGTTCGCTTTGAGCCTCTTGACGCCGGAAAGCGTGATCACGACCTCAGCACCATGGCCTATGCACCATGTGACTGGCTTCCAAACGGCGCCACACTTTGGCGACGTGACATGTTTGAGCGGTTTCTGCCAACGGCGGCGACCCCGCATGCATTTGAAATTTACGATGTTTGCCTACAGGTTCGTCAGGCCGGCCTGCGGTTGTTGAACTGCCCGACAGCCAAGGTCGCCCGCGCCGACGCTACCACGAATCCCGTGAGCCACGAATACTTGCGCGCGCATTATTCGCCGGAGCAACTGCTCGCATCGCTTGCTTCCTTGTACCGAAACCACGGTGTTGTGATCGACGACGACGAGATATTCAAAATCGTCGGATGCGACCGATGGCGAAGAGAGGAGGTCGTCGAACGAATAGCGAGCCTCGAAAACGTAGGAGTGTCCACCCGCGGGGCGGTCCGGCCATAACCCGGATCGCCCGTCTCATGCCGCTTATCGAGAGCGCTTCAGCGTATAGACGGCCGAGGCTTGCGCAGCCAAGGACTTGAACGTTAAAGAAGGAAACTGTCGCACATCCTGTCGCCTGTTTGGATCGGAGCTTACGACTCATGCGATTTTTGGTTCTTGGTGGCAGTGGTTTTCTGGGCCGAAGCACGGCGCACTGGCTCGTAAGGCGGGGCCACTCCGTCCGATCTTTCGACCTCGCCACACCCCAATTGCATGATGCTACAGGCCCGGCAGTTGAATATGTTGAAGGCAACTTCTTGAATCCTAGCGACGTTGAGGCGGCCTTGCACGGCGGCATCGAGGTCGTATTGCATTTCATCTCGACCACCGTCCCGGCGACCTCGATCGACAACGTTCCGGTGGAGGTTGAAACCAACGTGCTTGCAACCGTTCGGTTGCTCGACCTGATGGCGCGACGCGAGATTCGACGTATCGGTTTTCCTTCCTCCGGAGGAACCATTTATGCGGCGGGGCCAGAACCACACACAGAAGATGAGATACCTGCGCCCACGTGCCCGTACGGACTCGGCAAGCTCATGATCGAGCAGACTCTGCATTTCTATCGGAGCCGCCACGGCATCGAACATCAGATCTGGCGAATCTCGAATCCCTACGGAGACGTGTGCAAAACGCACGCGAGTCAGGGTGCAATCGACGCGTTCTTGTACAAGGTCCGTGCCGGCCTTCCAATTCAGCTCTGGGGACAGGGAAAAGCCGTTCGCGATTTCATATTTGTGGACGACGTCGCCGAGGCCATCGGACGTCTGCTCGAAAGTGACAGGTGGGGAGTGACAGTCAATGTAGGAAGCGGTGGAGGCGTTTCCATTGCGCAGGTCGTAGACCTGATTCGGCGTGTCGTTCCGTGCCAGGTCGCGGTGGAAATGCACCAAGGATACACCGGGCCCTCGCACGCCGTCCTTGACACAAATCGCCTACAGCAACTCGTTAAGTGGAAACCGGCATTCGATCTAGCTGCAGGCGTCAGCGAGGCTTGGAAGCGACTCCACTCGCCTAAGCAATAATAATGAGAAAAAGAAATATTCTCGTTTTTCCTGCTGGGACAGAAATAGGACTGGAGATTTTTGCAGCTCTTCAATTTTGCAAGGAGGTGCGTATTTTTGGGGCCGGACAAGATATTTCCAATCCTGCGCGTTTTATTTTTCCGTGCTACCACGTAATCCCGCCCATTTACGATCGAGATTGGGTGTCGCAACTCACACTTTTATGTAAGAATCTGGAGATCGAATATATCTTCCCGGCGTATGACGACGTAATTGTTGCGTTGAATAGGGAAGCGCAACACTTTCCGGCGAAAATAATCTCGTCGCCGCCTGAAACGTGCGAAATCACGCGCTCGAAATCGTTGACCTATCAAAGGCTTGCACCGAAGGTTCGTGTCCCTGCCGTGTACCGCTCCATGGGCGACGTGCCCAGTTACCCGGTAATCGTCAAACCAGATCGGGGCCAGGGTTCGATAGGGGTGACCAGAGTCGATAGGGCAGCGGATCTCGAACGCGTTCTGAGCTCGGTGACAAACCCTATTATTTGCGAGTTCCTTCCAGGCGACGAGTTTACCGTGGACTGCTTTTCTGATCGGCAGCGCGGCTTGTTGTTCGCAGGAGCCCGTCGCCGGCGTCGAACACGCAACGGAATCGCGGTGAACACGATCACCGAAACTCTGCCGGAAGCCGAAAAGATGGCCACGGAAATTGGTGCACAACTCGGTCTTCGCGGCGCCTGGTTTTTTCAGGTCAAACGCGCTTCCGATGGACAATTGGTGTTACTTGAGGTCGCGCCGCGCATCGCCGGCTCCATGGCCGCTCATCGCGTACATGGGGTCAACTTCCCACTCCTGAGTATTTTTGAGGAAGAACGTCAACCGGTTCACATTCGGCCCAACACGGGCACGATTGAGCTCGATCGGGCATTAGGAAATCGCTACCGACATTCCATTGAATATTCTGTTCTGTACGTCGATCTGGACGACACCTTGATTGTCGGCGACCAAGTCAACCTGCAGATTGTGAAACTGGTGTTCCAATGCGTAAATAGGAAAAGGAAGGTTGTGTTGCTCACACGACACGACGGCGATGTAAACCATACCCTCGAGCAACACCGTTTGGTCAACCTGTTCGACGAGATAATTGTCCTTGGTGCAGGCGAAAAAAAATCCGATCACATCTGCGAGACAGACGCCATTTTCGTAGACGACAGCTTTTCTGAACGCATGGAGGTTTCTGAACGCTGCAAGATTCCAACCTTCGATTGCAGCATGATTGAAGTACTGACAGAACAAGCAGAACCGCTAAACGTCGGCTGAAAACAGAAATTTTGCTGCAGGTGACGGCCTAACGGGCGATGAGCAATCGCATCTACATCGCGAGCAGGCGTGATAACACCGCCAGCCGAGGCTCCATTTGAGCTTCGAAGCTGAACAGTCGGCGCAGTGCCTTGGATCCGTTTTCGCCAATTGCTGCGAGGTCTCGTGGCCTCGCGCGAAAGTCCAGAATTGCCTCCGCACACAAGTCCGCATTGGGTTGGACAATAACGATATTGTGCCCTGGCTCCAACGATTCGTTCAGCTTCAGCTCGTCTGCGCAAAATAACGCCGTGCCTGCCAGCCCCGCATCCACGCAAGCAGCGGTCGGAAAACCGTCGAATGCTCCCGGAGCCAATACGAAAGGCCGATTCGGTGACAAAATAATGTCCATTTGGCGATAAAAGTCGGGGAAAAAACTGCGTGGCTGTGGCCCGTAAAAGCGAATACGGTCGCCGAGCGCGGCGATTTCGATGTCCGCGGGCGAAAAGGTGCCGACCACGTGAAACCGAGCTTCCTGGGCCCTTGCGGAAATTTGTCTCGCCGCCTCGATGAAAACGTCGTAGCCTTTGTCTCTACCCATGGGCGAATATTTGAAGGCCACAAAACAAATGTCGAGCGTGTCCCTGCCTTCACCAAATCTTTCTCGCGCAGGGAGTTCTTGCGGAGGCGTGGGATTGACGCCACCGTAGATGTAGGCAATGGCCTCTGCCGGACAAAAGCACCGGTCGAGGAGATAGTCGCGTGTCACCCGCTGGGTGACTATCACTTCTCTGAAATTCGGCGACTTGAACACCCGCCGCAGCTTAGTGTCGCTCGTCGGGTCATCAAGCTGAAATCCACCTCCAGGGTACAAAGTGAAAGAGAAGGGCATGCGATGGCTGTCGAAATAGTCGACGAACGAGCAGGCGTTGTTGAGAAAGATCGTGTATGCGACATCGGCCTCCGGCGGTGAAGCCAGGTCCCAGCGGCGCACACGGGCCGCGAGATGGGGGTAATGCACGACGTAGTCGGCTTTCACCTGCTCGAAGCTGGGTGTCCCAGGAATAAATGAGTATGAGGTCGTGGTGGAGTACACTTGGGCGTCCGGCAGCCTCTCCAAATAGGCATTGTATTCCTCAACTCGGAATGCAGATAGCAGGTACGGGAAAATGTCGTCTACAATCAGCAGGTGGACCTTCTTTGCCGGCATGACATTTCCGCAGACCTTCTGCCACACCAATTGCCGAACGGCGGCGGCGCAGTCACGCAACATGGGCGTGGACTTCGCGAAGGATTCGGGCAACGACCTGCGGTACGTTGGGATCGAGAGTGCCGTAGATCGGCAGGCAGAGCACCTCGCGCGCCGCGCGCTCGGCAACCGGCAATAGATCGGGCTGCGCGGAGGGCAGCTCTGCGTAACAGGGCGCGTGCGATACGAGCGGGTGGAAATACTTTCGCGTGCTGATGTTAAATCTCTTCAATAGCGTGTAGACGGTGTCGCGATCGAGCCCGTATCGATCGGTGTCTATGAGCACAGGAAAATAGCCATAGTTGTGCTCCGCATCCGGCAGGTCCTGCATCATGGAAACGCCAGGAATTTCCGCTAGGTGACGGCGGTAGGACTCCGCGATCTGGCGTCGATTCGCGATCTCGCGCTCGACCGTGCGCAGTTGTAGCAAACCGAACGCTGCCTGGACCTCGTTCATTTTTCCGTTGAGTCCGGGCCCGATAATGCTTTCCTCGTTAGCAATTCCAAAGTTCTTCAACATGTTGACGCGGCGCCGTAGCTCCTCGGAGGGCGAAACAACCGCGCCACCCTCGATCGTCGAGAATACCTTGGTGGCATGGAAGCTGAGCATAGACATGTCGCCGTGGACGAGCAGGGAGCGTCCGCGCAGGCGAACGCCGAAGGCGTGAGCGGCGTCGTAAATGACCTTCAGACCATGACGCGCAGCGATGTCCCGAATCGTCTCCACTTTGCATGGGTTTCCATACACGTGTACTCCCAGAATGGCGCGCGTCTCCGGGCCAATGAGCGCTTCGATCTTGCTGGCGTCGATGTTGAAGGTTTTGTCCTCGATGTCGCAAAACACCGGGCGGACACGGTTCCAATGGAGAACGTGCGCCGTTGCGGGAAAGGTGAACGGCGTGGTGATGACCTCCCCGCCGTCGATTTCCAATGCCTGGAGTGCTACCAACAGTGCAATTGTGCCATTGCAGAAGAGGCTGATGTGCTCGACCCCCAGGTGGGCCGCCAGCTTTGCCTCCAACTCGCGGTGCACTTCCCCGTCGTTGGTGAGCCAACAGCGCGACCACACACCTTCTAACGATGCGGCGAATTCGGAGAGGGACGGCAGCGTTGGCCGCGTTACTGTGACCGGCTGGGACAGTCCATACTGTCGCACGAGCCGTGCGAGCTCGTCGTTGTCAACACATCGGCTAATCGGTGACATACCGCGCTTCTGTTGCCCTCGCAGATCACCTCGTATACGGTGCCAGCGTGCGTTGCGTCAATCAATGGCGGCATGACGTTCGAGACGCAGAGGGAGAGGAACGGCAGTCTCCATGACAGCATCGGTTTCTGTGACGGCAAAAGAGCCGCTCGTTTCATTCATCGTCCTTTCGTACAACTACGCGACCTACATCGGTAATACCCTCCGCAGCATTCTCGACCAGACTTTTCAAGATTTCGAGATCGTTGTGGTCGACGACGCGTCGCAGGACGATTCCTGCCAGGTCATCCGTTCTTTTCGGGACCCGCGAATTCGTCTCTACGTCAACGAGCGCAACCTCGGTGGCACACCGTCGTATAACCGTGCCGTGAAACTTGCGCGAGGCGAGTATTTGGCCAACCTCGACGCCGACGACTGGATCAGCCGCGAGAAGACTGAGATTCAGCTAGCGAGTTTCGCGCGCGAGCCGTCGCTCGACATCATCGGTACGTATGTGCGCTTCATCGACGCCGAGGGCAACGAGCATCCTAGGAGCGCGGAGCTCGCGCTGTGGTCGAATCAACCATACGATTTCAACCAGGTAGGACCATGGATTGGCCAAAACTGTCTGTGCCGCTCTTCGACGATCGTCCGGCGCGCCGTTCACGAGCGGATCGGACTCGATGATGCATCGATGGTGCGGGCTCCTGATTACGAGTTGTGGACGCGAGCAATGCGCTTAGGCTGCCGTTTCGCGCTTCTCCCGGAGGTTCTGACAACCTTCAGGATCCACTCGAGGAGCGTGACCTTGGGCAATCCCCCTGGGGCGTTTCGCGAGATTTGCTACCTGATGTTGAAAAATGTAATGCCCGTCATCGAAGAGCGTGCCACTACCCCATTGCTCGCTCAACTTGCCAATTGGATCGTCATACACGAGCAGTTTGCACGCATGGGCCCGCGGGAGCGGCACCGCCTCGCCGGTATGATCTTGACGTCGCTCCAGGTACAGGACTTTGCCGCATTCGAGAAGCTGTTGGTCGCCGACAGTGGCGAGCCGGAGCTCAGTTCCCTGGGACGGCGCTGCGTGGCGATCTATCAGTACATGCCCGCCACACAACAGAATGCGCTCGAGGCTCAGGCTGCGGAGCTTGGCCGTCTGGGAGAAGCGGAGCGCGCAAAGGGCGAAACGCTGCGCACACAAGCTGCCGAGCTCGATCACCTGCGGCAAAAAATCTCCACAACGGAGCAAACGCTGAACGAGACAAGGCAGACCCTCCTGCAGACGGCATCATCACTTGATTTCCTGCGCAGATCCAAGTGGTTCCGCCTGCGGGATGCCCTGACCAGTGAACGTTGGTCGTTGCGCAAGTTTGCTCGCATTGGCTATCTGCTCATCGCCATGATCACCCCGTCGGCGCTGCGGCGTACGGCGGGACCGCTGGTTCATCGTTTGAAGCAGCGACTATTGCGGAAGCGAACATTGACGGTTCTTTCGACGCCGATCAGGACGATTTCCTTCGGGCCAGAGGCGGATGACGACTGTGACCCGGAATTCTATTTGAGCGCA
>Ga0182027_10005040_pt1 | contig 20215 bp, 29 predicted proteins | sample 712E1DmetaG_FD_121300 | JGI IMG/M metagenome (GOLD analysis project Ga0182027, IMG submission 121300) | Permafrost microbial communities from Stordalen Mire, Sweden - 712E1D metaG (Illumina Assembly) | ecosystem: Environmental > Terrestrial > Soil > Wetlands > Permafrost | place: Sweden...
ACCGGTGGTGATGCCATCGCCGGAACCCACACACTGATTGACCGTGACGGCCGACGAGCCTGGGTTGACCCCGATGAAGTTGTTGGTGATGGTGACGCTGCAGCGCAAGACCGCACCGCCGCCGTTGGCCGACCCGTCACACTGCGTGACTGAGGTGACCGGTTTGCTCAGAGAGGTGGTTGTGGTTCTACACTGATGACCCCGGGCAGCATCGGTGGGATCGCCGGCGGACCCAAGGCAATCATGGACTGTGACGGTCGCGGAGCCGCCGGTGCTGGTGATGTCATTGACGATGGTGAGCTGGCAGATGATGCCTTCTCCGCCCGCATTGCCGACACCGGTAGCGCAGGCTCCGGCCGCACTGAGCGGGGCGGCAGCCACATAGGCGGGGGCGACGAAGGCCGCTGCTGGCACTAGCAACGCGAGCATGGCGGCAGCGCGCAAGAGTGCTGCGGGCAAGTGGATCGAGATCTTTGAAAAGAGCCCTCTGGCGGTAACTCTGTGGTCGACGTGGATCGTGAGCAGATCTGTTTTCATCTCGTTCTCCCCAAATGAAGAAGGACTCTGAGCATCCGGGGAGAGCGATGAACACCAAGTCGATCGTCGGGCTTGACCTCGGCCAATGCTGTAACAGTGATGTTGACCCATTTACTGTTCTGTCAAGCAAATTGGCGGTCAGGTCATTCTATGTCGCCATTAGAGGACGTTAGCTCGAACCGGTCACCCCGCAAGCGCTTTGCTTGCAAGTCCTTGCCTACCAGGTAGCTCGGGCGCTCGGTGACCCGTCAGCTATGGCTAGGTCTCCTTCGTTACTCTGGTGAGCTAAAGATCCAATTGTCGGCCTTACTCGCGCGCGTCTCGAAGAAGTCTGTAGGCCATTCCGGATGATTCTGGCAGAGCTCTCGTCCCATGGGCGCGGTCCAGTTGTTGTTCCATCCAGCCTCGCCATGCCAACGCTGGTCCTCGAAGATACGTTTCATACCCCAGCTCTTGGCGTTTCTCGCTAGAGCTGCCTTTGAGGACTCTTCCGCTTCCTTGTATCGAGCTCTCCCTTCGCTGGTGCTACGCCAAGTTATATAGCCTTCTTTTGTATAGGGGTGACTTTGGACGGGTGATGGTTTGTTTTGCGAAGGGGAAGTCCCGCGCGCAGGCGGAGGCACGTCTGCGGCCTTTGGCGTGTTCAACAACAGCCTTTCTTGAATACCCTTGAGATGCTCGTCAGACAGGGCGAACAGGTTATCGCCATAATCGGCGGCATCGCTGCCGGCCAGGTAACGGATTGTTGCCATCCTCATAATTCTGTTTCGGTCAGGGGTTCGCCTCTGGGCAGTACGCGATACACTCCCGATCATAAGAAGCAGTTTGTCGTCACTGAGATCTTCCCAACGGGCGACACCCGTCCGCTGTCGAACGCCAGCCTCATTGACGCCAGATGCAGCTATGTAGTAGATAACCAGGTCGGCTAGCACTCGTGAATACTCTTGCTGAATGCTGGTCTTGGCATCCATTCTCATCTCCTCGCTCTCTTCGACTACTACTCTGTCGCAGTCATTCCTTCGTTGAACGCGGTGTCTGCTGCGGCAATTGCGGCGTTGAATGCGACCATGGCTGCTTCACGCTCGAGAAGAGCTTTGGCGTCCCCATTTGCGGCACGTCGCTTCGTCGTGTCATAGATGGCCGAAAAGGCGGCATCTGCGTCGCCATACGCACGGTATCTCTTACAAGTCACAGCCTCGATGTACTTGCGTGTCTTGTCATTCATACGTGACTCCTCTGACTATCTACGATAAGACCTCTACCCTAGCAAGATGCTGCTAAACTTGATGGTGTCCGTCCCTGGCGCTCAATTTGTGTTGTAGATGTGTTCGTGTGATGTGCCTCGACGTCCTGATACTCGGCGGCACCATCGAAGTGTCAAACAAGAGGCCGCTGATGGGAGATATCAGCGGCCTTCAGACGAATCGAGCTGGTCCCGTACGCCGTCCAAGATATATGGCTGACTGGCGAAGTTAGGAGCCGATCACGGGACCGAGGTGAACGTCACGCTGGCCGAGCCACCGTTGCCGAGCGTCATACCGACCCACACCGCCACCGGGGTGTTGGCGTCGACGCCGGCGACGGCGGTCCCCGACGCGAGTTCTGCGACGGTGTAAGTACCACTGGACGGGGACATCATGTTGAACGTCGAGGAGTCGGTGACAGCCACAGTGCCCGTACCCGACGGGCCAAGGCCGTAGAGGTCTCCGCCGGGGCCGGTCCAACAGTCGTTGTCGCCCCAAGCGAAGAACTGCCCGTCATGGTTGGAGTCGAAATACAGGTTGGTGGCGACCGGGCCGTTGGCCGAGAGCGAATAGCCGGTCCCGGCGAGGGAGCCAAGTGTGCCGAGCGGCACATAGAACCCGGTGTCGGCATAGCCGGTGGCCCCTGTGACCGACAGGGTCAGAGATCCGTCGCTGACAAACTGGGAGATCGTGCCCTGATTAGGACCCAGGCTCACCGAAGCCTGCGGTACGGCATACCGGCAGAACCCGGTGGAGCTACCATTCGCGCCATTGCCTGTGGTCGTGTAGTAGCCGATCGTCGTAATCCAGTCCGAGGTCGGGGGAGTGTTGGTCGGACCGGGGGCGTTGCCACCACCATTATCAATTCCAATGGCGCTATCGATAACGCTGTTGATGGCATTGTAGCTGGCACCGATTACCGGACTGAGGGCAACCATTCCGCCGATCACAAGGGCTGCGACCAGGGCCAGGAGCAGGCTGTATTCAACAGTTCCTTGGCCGCGCTGCCGGCCTCGAGTGCGATGATTGCTAGACATTCTCGGTTCTCCTCGGAACCACCGACCCAAATGTAGATCGGCTCGGTTTGCTCAGACTTAGACCTATAGTCTGGAATTGGCCCGTGTCAAGCGAAGAGGATCCGACAGCGGTAGTAGCTAGAAGTGAGCGAACGAATCCACCGCTACCGCCACCGACAACCATCATGCCGAAGAGGCGAATACTCAAAAATGGATATTTGGTATCGTCTGAGGGTTGCGTGTAGCAAGTAGCGAGTGTGGGCGGAGAACAACGTGAGACTAGTCGTCTCGTCCGCGCCTTAGCCGCCTATTGCGGCCTCGTAAGCGGCTCCGGCTGCGACGCAATCTGCACGTCTGGCTGCTGCGACCAGCTCGGCCCTGTCGACTGCATTGTAGGCGGCCTCGAGATCGGCACGGTGAGCTGCGCTAGGGGTTGCCGCGTAAGCGGCTTCGGCTGCGGCCAGATCTGCTCGTTTGACCGCAGCCTCGCGGTAAGTGCGGTGGGCTGCGTTGGAGGCGGCGTAGTAGGCATCTCTGGCTACGAAGTAGGCTGCTTGTGCGGCGGCAGTGGCGCGTGTCTTGTCGTTCACCGTGGTATCTCCCACGTCCCTCTGCGGCGGACCTCCGGTCGGGTGTATCACCCGACCTACCAGATTCGGCCAGATCAATCAGAGGTCAAGGGAAGAGGCAACAGAGGACGAGACTGGGTCGTTTGCTCCCATCTAACAGATAACCGGTCGTTGAAACGCGGTTCGCTTGGTGCAAGTCGGTCAAACGGACATGGTATATATCGTTAAGGTCTTGAAGGTAGAGGTAGAAGGTGGATGTATCCGTATACAAAACTACCTCTACCGCTACCTCCACCTTCAAATCTGAAGAATGTAAGGGTCGCCAGGACAAACGGAACGGACTATCCGTTACTCGTCAGACGGGACCAAATATCCGTTTTGAGTTCTGTTCGCTGCGGCATGAAGGTGGTCGGTGGCGGTGGCGGTAGTTTTGCTTACTCACTTTTGACTACTACCACCGTCATGTCCTCTTCGTTTGACTCCTGAATGATCTCAACAACCATGACTCTGTCGGGCTTAGAGCACGAACGGTAGCCCCGCCGTTGAGAGGCACAGGAGAAGCGCCATGGACACCATCAGAATCCGCCCGTGCTATCACGACACCACCGACGATGACGCCTCCGAGTGCCAGGGTGCTGGTCAGTGGCTGTGGGACAGCTACACCGGCGACTACTACATCGCCGCCGACCCGACCACCACTGCCGACCTGATCGGCGGTCTGGCTATCGATCAGATCGGTACCCCAGGCGTGGTCCTGACCGGCTCCGATCTGGCTATCCCCGGCACCTCGATCTGCGCCCACTGGATGGCCGACCTCGAGGCCCTCGCCGCTGCGGCCAACTCCGCCGTGGCATAGCCGCAGCCGTATAGGAGGGGAACATGAAAAATGTCTTTCCCGATTCCGGGCAACTCGCCTGGGCTCGGGACCGTCGCGGCCAACGATTTCACTTGGTCTGTGAGTTCTCAGGGGGCGGCTTGGCGACAGTCTCTCTGTGCGGGCACCGGCTCGCCGAAGGCACTCGCTGGGGCAACTATCTGGCAGTTGGGCCGACGCCCTAGTCCCGGCCCCTTACTCGGCAACCGTCAGACGATACCAAATATCGATTTTTGAGTTCTGTCCTCTTCGGCATGATGGTTGTCGGTGGCGGTAGCGGTGGATTTGCTCGTGCGTTTCTAATCACTACCACCGTCATGCCATCTTCATTTGACACCGACGGAGTCTCGGCACATATCACTCTGTCGGGCGCATCACCCGAACGGCAGCCCGGAGAAGACGGGCAGACGAAGAGGAGAGTGTGATGAAGAAGGCTAAGGAAGACATCAAGGACATCTTGCTCGCGGCTCTTCTGCGAGACGAGGAAGACGAGGATCGCACCTTCTGCGAAGTCTGCGATGCCGATTTCGACTTCCGCGACATCACCAACATTCACGAAGACTGCGGCTGTTGCCGCAAGTGTTGTAAGTGTGAGTCAGAGAGCGACTAGCCGAAGAGCGGGACTGGTGAGTAAGGCCAAGCGAGCGTAAGGCTGAAGTGCTGATAAGAGGAGATTCCACATGGCTAGGACCATCCGGGTGCTCATACCGATAATCTATGGTCTCTATTCCACCTCTGTGGGTGAGGAGATCGTCACGGACTTCGTGCGTTACGCGACAGCCTGGTCGGCCATGAGCGAACGAACGAACCAGACCGCCATCACGTCGCCGGGTGGCTACCTGTATCGGATGAGCGAGCGCTGGATGAAACCTGGGTTCGATCGTGAAGGCAACCTCGCGCAGATGCAGGTGTGGCTAGAGAGTAGCCACGCGATCCCCTATCTCTCTATTGACCAGGTGGGCGACCTGCTCTGGACGGGTATCTGCGACCTGGAGGACACCCGTGGAGCCAAACAGGAATTTGACTCAGGCGCTAGCACTACCCAGATAAGCGAATACAAACACACCCTTCACGCACTACTCGGCCCTCGTCTCCATGACGCCGATGTCCAGGCCGCGATCGACAAGCACAACTGGGGCGATCATGAAGATGAGAACAAGGAAGTCGTCGTAGGGGCCCTCAAGCTGCTAGGCTGCGATGAGCGGCACCTTCGCGAATACTTGACTCTGCTCATGAAGGTTCGAGCCTTCCCGCGAGTTCGACCCGAGCAGCTCACCACGTTCGAGAACAGGGGGATGTTCTAAGGAGCGAGCTCTGGACCGGAAGGCTGACGATGAGCGAGTGCGCCGATGCACCGCAGAGTCGCTCAACGTCATTGCGCCGCAGTCTATTGGCTGAGATCATTGTTTCAGTAGGTCACCAATATCGGGTCTTATGTTAGTGACACACAACGAGTCGTCACGAGAACCGGATGTAAATGGAGAACGTGAGATGACAGCCAATTATGCATGTAGCACCTGCGATGCTACCAGCGGACTCTACCTAGTGATGAAGCTCGGAATGGACTACAACGACGCGAACAGAGATACCCTGCGAGAATCTTCCACGATCGAGAACTGGTCTCGCAAGGACGGGGAGGTCCGTCAATACGAGATCATGGACATCATCGAGGACGAAGGTTGGCCGCAGGCTGTCTTTGACCCAAGTAAGCCACGGGGCCAGAAGGCTGTAGATGACGCACCTGATCCCGACCAACCCAGTAGTGATCCTGACTATCCGTCGAGTTATTGCCCAGAGTGGTGGTGCTCAAGCTGCGGAGAGGTCACCGTCGATCTAAGTGATCTTGTCGAGAAAGTCAGTTAGCGCTGGAGAATGCTACTCAGGCCGATGAAGGCCCTTGAGTTGACAACGACGGCGACTCGCTAAGTCTCATTTTGTTCGGTCCATCAAATAGCCAGGTCTTGGCGCTGGTCGAACGAAATGAGGAGCCTAGTCCAATGCGCTTGTCAACCAGTCTTCACGCGCCGCTTAACTTGGATACCACCTACGAAAGCCAGCGCGACATCGCCTGGCGAAGTGCCACGGTGCTCTTCCTCGTTGTGTTTGGGTACTTGGCCTACTACACAAAGACCGCTGAGGGCATCATTGGCCCGGCGGCTTGGCCGTGGGTCTTCATTAGCCTCGTTGCGTTTCTCATGGCAGGAGTCACCGGACTAAACGGCCTTCGAGATCCAAGCCGCCTTCTAGGGATGGCCGCTCGAGCGGCAGCACTGATGGTCGTCGTTCGTTCTCTCTTCGACGCATCGGATCACTCGGTTCCGAGCAAACTCCTCGCTCAGAGCTTCAACGCAGTCGGCGCCCTTACCTGGCTGTTTGGCGAGGCGATGGCGTTTGTTGGCATGTTCGTGCTGATCTTCATTGTCATCGCTGCGGCCGCCCTCTACTTCTTTCCTCTCCTTCGCTCCATGATCAGGGCTTTCGGAACCGCGACGTTCGGCAACGGCTGGCACGCGCGTTTCTGGAGAATCGGCCTATTGCCGCTTATCGGTTCCATGGTCGGGAGCATCGTGGTGCTGGTCGCCCGGGCCGCGCTCATGATCGGCCAGTGGGTCTTCTACGGTCTCGTGGTCTTCGGGAGTGGTGCCGATATCCCGGTTAGCGCCGGTGGGTTCCATGTCGAGAAGACCCAGACCGCCGACCGAGCTGCTAACTCCCGAACGGGCCAGGCGCCCAGCGGACAGCGCTCATTTGCTGGCTTCTTCAATGCGTTGGCTAATGTCTTCCGTCGGCGCGATAACCTAACTGATGAGGGGCAGCCGATCTATTCGGATGATAAGAGCGGCCAAGTCGCCGCAGCCTGGTCGGAGAAGCTGATCGGGCCGGACGGCAAGCCAGCGCGCGAAGCGGTGCTCCGAACCTTGGACTTCAAGCCACGTGTGAACGACGCGGCGAACCGCCAGCTGGTGCTGATTGGATCCGCACTCCTCGCCTCGATCATCACGGACGCACTGCGCCATGGGAACTCGGGCGGCGGCCGTATGGGCGGGGATGAAGAGGGAACACCAACCGCGCCGGCCCCTGTTGGCACTCGAGCCTATATCAAGTTGGCGATGGTTAGAGGCATAGGTCCAGGTGAGGACATCCCGGCAACGGGCGCAAAACTCGGCTGGGTCATCGACGTGTCTCCGTCAATTACGAACAACATCTTGACCCGGATCAGCCCGGAGAACCTCGCCGAGAACATCGCTCGGCTCACGCAGTACTCGCCGGCCCAGGTCCGCGATCGTCTAATCGTCCACGACGAGGCACTCCAGGATGACCCCGCCTTTGGCTCCGTGGCCGGCATCTATATCACATTTCGGCTCGGCTCAGCTCCGGCTGCTCCGTCGTCCGCTGAAGACCGTCCCGAAGACGGTCTTCCCTGGTAGGAGTTGATCTAATGCCTGCTGACCGCTCTCGAACCGTTACCGCACCCCGTCCGGCTCCCAAACTGCAGCGCCTTAGCCGTCAGGAACTAACTACCACCGCTGACTACGGCAACCGGAATCTGATCCGAGTCCTATATCGCGCGCCATCGCGCGAGGAAATCCGGGGCACAGAACTCGCCGTCCGAACAGCAGATGGTATTGACGCGTTCTACAAAGATCAGGTGGTCAAGAGCGTGCGCGACGCTGGCAAGCACGAGGTCTACTTCAAAGTTCTACCAAAAGGCACCTACCAGGTCGATCTACTCGAGCCGCTCCCACCGATGCCGAATGTCGTTCACTTCGCCGACGTGTATCCGAAATACCGGGACGAACTGGCTGACGGCCTGAAACTCATCCTGGGCATGAGTGAAGGGAAACCATTTGTCAGTGATGCCGATCTCTGGCCGCACGCCATTGTGGGCGGAGCAGCCGGTGGCGGGAAGACCGGGTTTATCTACTCACTAGTCGGCCAGATTGGGGATCGCTCACCGACGATTATTCGCCTCGCCCTCGCTGACATGGCCGGAACCGGCCTGGCTCCATTCGCCCGGCTGCCTCATGCGATTGCTCCCTTAGCAGTCTCACTGCCGGAACTGGTGACACTGGCGGAGTCCGTCACGGCGGAGATGATGACTCGCCAGACCTTCTTTCGCTCGGTCTTTGAGGTGCGTCGCCCGAATGGGACCACTGCCACCATCAACGGATTCAATGACCTGCGCTATTGGAACAGCTTTGCCGTGGGGATCGAGCGGCCTGACCTAACCCTTCCTCGGGTCGGCTTCCTGATCGATGAGTGGAAGATGGCGATGAACGGCAGTGAAGAGTCCAAGCAGTTCGTGGATCTCACGGCCGGGATCATGCGCTTGGGCCGGAAGTGGGGAATGCGCGTCTGGCCGATTACTCAAGCTCCGCGTAAGGGGACTACGGGCGACCAGACCTTCCCAGGGGACATCATGAACAACGCTGATACCCGGATCGGTATGGCGAAGGGGGCTGACCAGATATTCTGGAGTCTCGTCTTTCGTAACCGATCCTGGTCCGAGGATCGAGACCTACTCCTGACTCCCCAAGGCGATATCCCGCCAGGTCGCGGGATGATCTCCGTCGGCGGCGCTATTCATCCCTTCCAGAGTCTCTGGATCAGCGACGAGCCGGACGAGTTTGATACCTTTAGCTCGGAGTTAACCCGTCTCGTCGCCAAACAGGTCGCTAAGTGGAATATGAAGAAGTCTCCGGCTCCGGCCGCACGGCTTCTCGGAGAGCGCCCATACGCGCTGGCTGCCCCCGGCATTGTCGTTATCGACCCATCTCAGCCCGGCGACCAGGCGGTCTCCATCCGCGAGGGCGAGCTGCTGGCATCCGCCGCTGGCCGACCGAAGCCAACCTCCGCCCCGTCCGTCACCGGCCGCTGGAGAGCGGAACAGCCACTCCCAGCCCCGCCCGTCGAGGAGGATATCGAGGACTCCGCCCTACCCCGGATGCCGAGCCAAGCGGAACTACTGGACCTCAGCGCCCACATCCTTCTGCGCGCCCTCTTTGTCTGGCAGCAGGAGGCTTCGGATCGGGGCGATGAACTGGTGGGGGTCAGTCTCAGGAACTACAGGGAGTGGCTGGCCGAACGGGATCTTCAGGCTGGCAATACTCAGCGGCTCGCCGCCACCATGAATGCCCTCGAACTGGCCGGGGTGCTCTCCGAGCGCCAATATGACAAGCGCCGCCGTCTCGAAGTGCTGCCGTATTCGAGTGCTGTGGCACAGCTCGACGATTGGCTGGCGGACGGCGGAGAAACTGTCCAGGACAACGCCCAACCCGTGGGAGAGGACGAGACAGACGCTGCTGACGAAGGTTCGGACGAGAGCGGTCTTCGTGGTGAAGAGGACTCCCTGTTCGCCGAGACTTATGACGAAACGCTGACTCGCTCGACTGACTAGCAGCGAACTGGCTTTCGCGGCACTGTTTCTGAGCACTGTTTCTGAGCACTGTTTCTGACCCGCACAAAAGTGCTTGTACCCATTTTCGAGGGCGCGCGTGCGCGCGTGCGCGCGCGAAGCTGGAAACAGTGCCGGAAATACCGCTTTGGGCTCCCTACGGACTTGTGGCGGAGAAGAGCCGACTTCCGAGACGCGGGCAACAGTCAGGCTCCTCGGAGATACCTCACCATCTCGCCCGACGAGAGTTTTGCAGGATCTGTGACGTCCGGGATTGTCAGGCCGGTCGCGAAGAAAGCAACCTCTCGGCCCCGGTATCGCCCGGCTGCGCTGTAAGCAATGTCGTAGGCGACCATCGGGCATCCCTTGTATAGGGCTCGAACGGCGGCGTGGTCGTCGTAGGAGACCACCCACGGCACCTTCAAGTCGCGAACAAGGACTGCCAGTTTCGCGTGATCGTCCGGCCCGTAGTAGTTGGCGTAGAGCATCTCCTGACCCTTCACGTAGTACGGCGGGTCGAGATAGAGAAGTGCCCTAATCGGCAGAGTTGGTGCGACTTCGTTGAGGAATACAGCGCCGTCGAGGTTGTAGATCTCGATCCGGCTCGACCAGCGGCCGACTCGCTCGATCCGGCGAACTAGGTCCCGGGCGTTGAACCGAGCATCGATCTTCCAGTTCCCGGCTTGGTGCTTCCCGCCGATTACGCCGCCCGTAATAATCCCGGACCGGTTCGTGCGATTCAGGTAGAACGTCGAGAAGGCGAGGTCGAGTGGATCTGGTTGGTCGGCGAACTGGACGGCCCGCTGCCGTTCCCACTCCGCGAGGTCGAGCTTGGCATCCCTGACCAGCCGGCAGATTTCGTCCGTGTGGTCTCGGGCGGCGACCCAGAACGCGTACACTCCCCGGTCCAGGTCGTTGATGTGGACCTTCCGCGCGTAGTCACCGTATAGCAGCGTTAGCGCAACGGACGCCCCCCCGGCGTAGACCTCGGCGTACTCGCCGTCGAGCAACCCACTCGTCCGAAACAAAAGAGCCATAAAGTTGGCCAGCTTCCGCTTGCCGCCGGGGTAGCGCAGCGGCGAGTAGAAGGGAGCTGTGCCGACCCGTCGGCGCGCCGGTTGAGGAATACCAACGGGCACGGTCACGCCCAGAGCGCCTCCACGAAATGGGCCAGGCGGTCCCAGATCGCTTTCAGGTCGTTGCCGCTCGGGGTCATACGGGGATTGTGAACGAATGCGTTGAGGTTCGTGGGTAGGGTTACGTTGGCCGGGTCTTTGAGCGCTTCCCGGACCGGAACCAGGTCCTTTTCCGTCAGTACTCCGGCGGTCTCCATGTGGTCGAGGACAGAGCTGGCTTTGTTCTGGAGGTTCGGGTCCCTAAACTTCACGATGACCTTGTTCCGGGCGATGTAGTCGTCCACACTCAGCTCGATGAACACGCGGAAAAGCACGGCGGCCGCATTCGGCACGTCGCTCAGCTTGAGCTTGCGCTTCAACTCGTAGTAGATGTCGTTGATCCTCGGAACCGGGATGCTGACGCTGAACTCCGCCGGGATCATCTTGGTCCTGGCGGTGCTGTGCCGTCGATCCTTGCTCTTTGACCTCGTGCTGGTCGCCTGCTCGGGTGCCTCATCGAGGGGTGCAGACATCTCCCCACGAGTGTTTGGATCCGGTAGCTCCTCGTCCTTGAACTGGTCGACGTAAGCCGCCCGGTCATCCTTCGACATGAACTTGGCGACCTTCACCGTTCCAGTGCCGATCTCATCCACGATCTTCGTGAGTCCTTTGAGGACCTCGGGTTTCGGAAAGTTGGTAATTACCCTGCCGTCCACGATGTCGATGCCCAACTGGGCACGGACGTGCGGCGTTGTTAGCGCTCGCTCAAGGGTGCTGACCGGATAGGTGCCTTTCCGGTTCCGGTCAATGGTCGCAGCGCTGACCTGACCCTCCCGGAGGACGAACTCAAGGACTTGCATGTGCGGGGACTTCGCGCCACCGCGCCGACCTCGATGGCGAGCCTTCTGCTGGGCAGTCCACTCGACGAGGCCATAGCCGTCGCCCTGTCCCTCGTGGAGCAACTCTACCCAAACATCGGCGTCCTCGCGCTTCTTGAAAACCACACAGGGCACGTCGTCCGGCGGGTCGTAGTCGGCGGCGAGTGCCCGAAGCTGGCCCATCTGAGCGTCCGTCAGGAACCCGAGCATCAGGTCCGGCTGCTCCAGTAGCTTGAGCGCAGTGAGGCGGCGATTCGCATCCAGGACGATGAAGGAATTGTCGTCGTCGGGAATGACGATGAAGCGCTGGGCGGGACTCAATCCGTTCTTGGCGATGTGACGAGCAAGACCAAGGAGCTTAGCCTTCTGCTCGGCTGCGACCTCCTCTAGTGCCTCCTTCTGGCTGTCAGGCTCGCCAGGCACTCGTGGATTGCGAAGATCGAGGCGCAGCCGAGGAACCTCGATGTCGGCTGAGTAGGGGAACGTAACCATGAGTTAGCCTTTCATCAACAGATAAGGTGCAGTTACCAACAAGCAGGATACAACTACCGTTGGTATTCACAAGACCCAGTTGAAGGGCCGACATCGGCTAGGTCTAGTCCCGATCAGGTCGTTGATAGTTGACGGGCTGAGGACGCTATCCTCGCTGCCGAAGGATTGCCACTCGGCTCAACCCAGGTGCTGTCGCTCGGCCAGCGTCTCGGCGAGAAAAGTGCAGACGGTCCAAGCAGCTCCGGCCGCGACTCGCGCGTGCCGGGGCCTTGCCCGCACCGCCGCGCGCCCCTTCCCGTGGGCATCCCCAAGGACGTTACGGACCTCCGCCAAGCCCTGAATGGTGCTCACGAGGCCCTGGAGGATCTGCTTGTAGATTCCGGCCTCGTGCTGGGTGGGATCGATCCCGAGCTTGAGCGCTGTCTGCTTGTAAAGGGCGGGGAGATCCGCTTTCTCGCTGAATGGCTCGCCCAATTCCTCCAGGACGGTCTTGCAGGTTGCTTCGACTAACGCGCGGGAAGCGGTGATGGCGTCCTCTGGGTCATCATCGAGCGAGGCGAGGATGCGATCGACCTCTTGGGTGATGTGGGCGGTGCCAAGGTTTGCGAGCATCTCGCGGAACGGCAAAGCGGGCAATCCCAGAAGTGTTGGCATGTCTAGGCAACCGTCTCGCCAATACAGCCCCTCATTCCCGAGCTGGCGGATAAGACGGTCTATGCCGTCTCGGAAGGTCGGCTCTGCTGCCTCGCGTTCCTGCAGCCAGCACTCCATTGCTCCGACCAATCGCTTGGCGTCACGGGGATTGGTAAGGTCGAGACTGCCGATGTAGCCAGCCGCGCGCTTCCGCCGAACGCTTGACACTTGCTCGGCGTCCTCTGCCTCAGTGCTGAAGTCGAAGCCAAGGTCCTGAAAGAAGTCATCGAGGTGGGCGATGGTGGAATCCTTGAGCGACTCCTTGAACGCGGTTACGGCGCGCGGAGGGACCAGGGGCGGACTGTGCTTGTTCACGGGGTCATTCTACGGACGCCAGTGGCGACCCCGAGGGGGCGGCTGAACATCTGGCTGCCGAATCCAGTCCCGGTTCCCTGCCGACCGCCAAGGAAGCCTGGCCGGACAGTCGTGCTCCTCTCTGCCGGCACGCGCCATTTGGCCCTGAGCATTCGGAACGCTCTTTGAGAGCCCAGCCTAATCCGCCGGGGCACTCTGCGGTCCTGGCGAAAACGCTGATTCGCTCGACTGACTAGCAGCGAACTGGCTTTTGCGGCACTGTTTCTGAGCACTGTTTCTGACCCTCACAAAAGTGTCTGTATCCATTTTCGAGGGCGCGCGCGGGGCTGGAAACACCGTCGGAAACACCGCTGTACGCCTCCACACGGACTTGTGTTGTTCCGGCGAACACCCGGGCGCAAAAGGGGGTCCAAACGCCCCACAGGGCCGCCTATCAGCCCACAGGGGGTATTTAGCGGTCCTACAGCCGCAGATTTGGCGGCTCCCGGCGATCGGCCCCACAACCTACCAAATGCCGTCCCAATTCGTCGGAGATCTCTGTGTCCAAAGATCGCCAATTGGCTTGACATCGGTGACTCCTCGCCGAAGGTCTCGGAGCCCAGACCTTTTGGGTGCGTGATTCGTTCGATCCCACCGGCGGTCCTCTTTAGTGGGGGCGCCAAGGGGATAGACGAACTGGGATGAAAGAACGCTCACTACCGAAGAAGCCACAGCTCATCTGGGCGTGGCCGACGAAGGAGAAGTAGACATGGCTGCCACTCCGATCCCCTCTTGCTCCAAATGCGGAGCTACCGACTCCTGGCAAATGGTCGAGATCTACAAACACACTGAGTGGGCGTACTCGCTGCGTCCCGATGGACGTTGGGAGAGGGGTAGCGAAGACACTGATGAGCTCGAGGACACGTACGTGACTTGTGGGGCTTGCGCGACAGACCTCGAGGATCACAGCAAGCTCTGGAAGGCGATGAAGGAGCGGGACTTCTACTGGGCTGACCTGCAGAAGTAGGGACTGAGGAGGGACTGGGCGATGATCGACAAGATTCGAGATATCAAGAGGCGGCATCGGCAAGCTGAGTTCTGTGGCGTCGAAGTGGGCCGACAGAATGGCGGTCCAGTGGCGTGCGGCCATACCGAGGCCGACCACCACGACCCGATCTATAAGGGCAACCTCGGGCATGAGTTCGGCGACCCTCAGAAGTTGCCATACTGTGCTGACTGCACGGCTGACTGGCCTTGCGACGCCCACGAGCTGATCGAATTCATCGACCAAGTGGCCTGTAAGTAGTAACCGATACCTCCACCACCAAACCAAGAGAAGGGGAAGTCATGGCCCGCGAGATCCTATTCGTCAATCCTTCGTTCAATGACCGTTGGGAGAGCTGGACATCCGAGTGGGAACCGTCCCTGTACGGCAACGAATACCAGCTCTGGGAGACAGCCGATCCGTATGCCCCCCTCACTCCGGTCTTCGCGACGCTCGACGAGCTCATCGACTACCTGGTCGAGACCGGAGACAAGTTGGATGGCAAGTGGACCCGTGAGCGGGCAGTGGCTTTTGTCAAAGAGGCGCTGGGCTGATCTAGACCATGCGTGGCGGACCTACACAAGTTGGCAGTCGCCGTTTGGAAAGCGATGCAGTGAGAGACCTTCGTCCCCTACCGATAACCCTCCACCCTGACCGCCCTGCGAAGGAGAAGCAATGACCGTTCTCTACCGACTACAGCTCAACATCTCTGGAATTGACCAGAAGCGGGCGAAGGCGGTTAAGAAGGCTGCCGAGAAGGCTTGGAGCTTCGAAGAGGGGGCTCTGGAGCAGAACATCGAGGCCGGCACCCTCGACGCCACTGGTGAGGAGACTCTGACCGTCTGGGATCCAGATACGCGTGAGAAGAGTGCCCATGATGATATCTGCGCGGAGATATGGAAGGCCAATAGCGGCTACTGCGGGGTCTCCACTCGCTGGATCAACCTGGACGAAGGACCCGAGTTCGACTCTTCGCTCGAAGACTACGAGAAGGCAGTGAGCAAGAAGGGAAAGAAGGCCAAGTGAGTGATCTCGTCCCTGACCGCCCTGCGAAGGAGAGGTGAGCAGATGTATCGTTCAGCCAAGAATCCAAAGCACCCGTCGTAGGAGAAAGCAGGATGAGGCTGGCGAAGGTCCTGTTTGTATTTACGACTATCGACAGGGCCGAAGAATAGGACCACCTTGGAGACGCCTCTGGCGTCGTACCTTGGTGGTCTATCTTTGCTCGCCTATCCCGCCCGCGCGTCTTCGACAGTTTGCTCATGCTGACATAGACGCCACAAACAGGCGTCAAAGCCCGTAGAACTTGCGTAGATTGCGGCCCTGCCAAAGCTCGGGTCCATGGCTACAACACAACCCCAACTGACCAAGGAACAGCGCTGGGCGCAGGAGCCGCGCTTGCTCGAATACTGGGAATGGGTGCGGGAAAACAAGCCCGAGCTCGTCCCGCCGCTATGGTATATCGAGCTCGTCCTGGGCGGCGATCCGAACGGCCGTCCGGTGAACACAAGCGAACACAAAGATTGTGTTGGGCCCGTAGAAGTAGACGTAAGTAGACACAATCATGTCTACTTCCGTAGCCCGACCATCGATCCTTCGGCTCCGCCCGCTCCCCTGCCCCACTGCCTGCGTATCACTGGCGCTATGACCACGCCGATTGCCAGTCTCAGCGTCGCAGCTAGTGCCGCTGTCTTACAGAAAATCCGTAACGGAAAAGTTGTAATCACCTGGGGGCCCTCCCCGCTCCAGATGCTCGACCTACTCGATGTCCTCACGCGCCCGGGCTACGCCGCCAAGCGCTGGCCGAAAGTGGTGGGCGCTGATCGCTGGGCCCGCTGCTGGGGGCACGAGGCGCTGAACTCCATGCCGCATGGGAACCGCACGCTGTACGAGCTGGGGCGCCTGGGCATCCTGCGCTACGCCACAGTCGGGAATGCCAAGCTCTACATGCTCGAGGAGAGATGCGACACTCTTCACCGCTTCGGCGAGTTGTTTGGCTTCACTGTGGGCTAATACACAAACTTGCGTTACACAGGTTTGCGTAAGCAAGTCTCCCTCTGGATCCGCACGATGCGGACTAGACGTGCGAGATCAAGCTCTGTGAGGCGGTTTCACCCTCAAGCGAAGCGCTAGAAAGCGGAGCTCGCAACGGCGACACAAAGAGTGTGTCCTCGTGTGTCCTAGACCGCACGGTGGCGACCGCAGAAATCGCCCCGTTCCTTCCGCTGCCAGCCGTGGAGGTTGATCGTTTGGCCGACCGCCTGGCCGTAGCCGATGGAACCTGGGGAATAGCCGGTGCGTAGTTGGAGGGTGGAACGGCAACTCTCGGTATGGTTGCCGGCCCGTTCGACGCCCTGGCAGACGATGGTGGCTTTGCACATGCGTTGACTATCCATCTGGTTGAGCGCCGGCGCAAGCGCGAAATAGGCGTCTTCACTTGACCTCAGTCACCCTCCGCCGAATCTCCGGTGTGGCTCGCTTGAGACCACCCGTAGGAGGAATGACGATGAAAGAATATAAGCGTTGCCCGAAGTGCCACGGCACTCGCTGGAATGTACAGGAGATCAGCACGGTGGGGCTGTCCTGGGTCTTTGACAGCAAGGACGGCAGTTGGAATGAAATGGAGCTGGACGAGGTGTTCGACACTGAGTCAACCAGCGCCATCACCTGCGCTAAGTGCGGTCATTCCTTGGCGGTGGACGATGGCCTGTTGGATGGGCCAACCCGCGACGCCAACCGTTGACCAGCCTTCACCGATTTGAGAGCCCCATCACCGGGGCTCTCTTCATGTCCGCCATAGAGGGGCCATCCGCTTGACTTCAGTCGCCCTCCGCCGAAGATCTGGCGTGGCTCGCTTGAGACCATCCGCACGCTGGCGGTCAACGGCGGGAGGAGTCAAATGATGGAGATCACGCTTCCCCAGATCTGTGACTATGGTCGCAACCTTGGGCTAGATTTGGCCGCTGAGCATAGGGATGAGGAAAAGGCCCACGACGCTCTCTCCATCCTGATGGAATATAGTCCGGCCACTGAATTCGGCGTGGCTATCAATCGCCTTCCTTCGGAACAGGACGATGGTTTCGATCCCGACGCCAAGACTCTCACCCGTGAGGATGGGTGGAATGCCTTTCATGAAGCTTTCGCTCAGGGCGTCCGAGATGGTCTCAAAACCTAGACCAGCATAACGACGACTCAAACAAGACGCCTGACTCACGGGCAGGCGTCTTTCGTTGCGCCCTGGCTCACCGGAACATAACGATTGAGACCGTCTGTCTTGACAAGCACCCCTATCCGTCGAATCTTCGGCGTGGCCCACTTGGACCATACAGACGCTGGAGGGTAGAGACATGTGGGCACAACTCTTGGTTGATGGGACGCTGACATTCCACGCTGGTATTCCAAAGCTGGCCGAAATACAGCACGTCGTGTCGGTCGGGGCAGAGCCGGGATACGATTTGGTCGAGCCCGTCGAGATCGACGATGACGGCACGACCATGTGGATCAACGAGGAAGGCAAATACTGCGGCGTCGAGACCAACGAGAAGGCCACCTGGCTTGCCGACAAACGGATCATGCACGGCGACCGCATCATGGGCGATGTTCTGTTTACGGGAGGGGCGGACGAGGACGGCGAGACAACGAGTCTGTCCGAAGCGTGGGCTGAAAGACTACGTGACTTCAACGCCCACTTCAAGGTAATCACCTTCGGAGGCGGTAAGGCGAAGATTGTCTGAACGATAGTGGTTCTCCAAGAGACCCGGTTGAAAGCCGGGTCTCTTGCTGTCTGTTAGACGCGCGTTCCAGACGCCGCAACCGATTCAGATCCAATAACCGGGCGCTTCAGGACCGAGGAATAGACAGCCATACAGCAACCCGTTCTCTATTCGCTCTTCAGTTGACATCCCATCGGGCCCACCCAATGTTGTGATGTCGAGTACATCACTCGAACGGCAACCCAGCCGGACTAGAGGAGAAAGACTTATGAATGAGCCGGTTCGACGATTATCTATTGCTGACGGCCTAGCGAGGATAGTCAGAACCGTCTTCCCAATGATGGCAATCCTGCTATTGGTCGACATCGTTTCCAAGACATTGGCCCACATGTATTTGCCGACGGGTCCCTTCCCTATCAGCACTCCGCTCATATCCCTACACATGGTTCCCCACATTAGGTCGGAAGTATCCATGATCGGGCTAGTCTGCCCAATGGCGTTGGCCTGCCTGTTCCTCATAATGCGGATGCGGTCTTCTACAATCCTCTTTGTAGGACTTGCTATGGGAACAGCAGGCGCCATTGGCAACACTGGCGAAGCGATGCTACACGGTGTAGTAACGGACTTCATTGCTTTTCGCGTAGGAGACGGTCTGAATGGCGTGTATATTTGCAATCTTGCGGATATGATGCTCTGGAGCTCAACGCTCTTGATTCTGGGTGGTTGTGCTATTGACCTGGTCGCCATACTCAATTCCGCAATGCAGTCGCGCTTCAGCGGAGCCCTTTCCTACCCTCAACGCTAACGAGCGACTCGCCACATCCAGGCGTCGCCGACAGCCTCAATCTCTTCGTAGACTAAACCAGGAACCCGGCTCTTGTGGGCCGGGTTTCTGGTTTAGTTCAAGTGGCGGGATTTCACGAATCAACAACGGTGGTCCCTACTGGAGTCAAGCGAACGATGATCCGCAGTTGGTTATTCGTTCCATCACAAGTCACGAGCGTGATAACTGGACCAGAGGTCGCTGCCCACACCCAGCCCGAATTCGAGTCTGCTCTAGTCACGTCATATATCTTGGAGATGACGTACTGGTGAACTGTCCCAGCCTTGTCCTCATAGGTGGCGGCCAAGCCAATCTTGAGAGCACCGGAGTGGTATCCATCGTGAATGGGTTTGAAGGCGCCCGAATTGTGCGACAGGAGCAGCAGGTTGTTGTCCCCCACGCAGCCACTTCCCCAGTACCAGATATTCAGGTTCGGCAGGACATTGCCACACTTCAGATCGCCGATCGGACCACTGATGCCGAGCGCAGGAAGAGTGAAGCTATAGGGAACCCTGACAACAGGTTTGGGAGACGGCTTCAGGGTCGGTGCTAGCGTTGGCCTTGGTGTTGGAGCAGCTACGAGGGTCAGAGTCGGGGAAGGAACGGGCTCCGGCGTCAGAGTAACTACGGGCGTCAGGGTTGCAGAAGGAACGGGCTCCGGCGTCAGGGTTGGAGATAGCGGCGTAGCTATTGGCGTCGAGGTCGACTGCAGGGTGGCGGTCGGTGAGACTATCGGAGTGGATGATGTCGGGAATAGGTGAGTCGCCGTTAGTACAAGCGCGGCGACAATGGCAATAGTCATGACGACTAGGCCGTATCTTGCAAGTCTCCGACCACGTTGGCGGCCTCGACAGAAGTGGATAGTAGACATTTCTGGAATCTCCTCGTGGCCACCGACCTCGCAAATGAAGATCGACCTTGGCTTGGCTAGACCTTTGGCCTAAAGGAGTCCATGTCAAGCGAACGACCCTAATGTCTGCTGTCTTGCGCTTCTGGTCCGTCCGCCGTGTCGTTCTCAGCATTGCGGAGCAATGCTCGGATTCGGTTGGCGTATATGTCTGCGGATTTGCGCTCTTGCTCCGCACGTGCCTGGGACCTGGCGCGGATGTCGGCGTCTATCGCGGCGTCATCGGCCTTATCGATATCGCAGCTAATGCGGGTCTTGCCGGGCGTTTGCATGATGACTCCTCCCAATTCTCGGACGATTTGTATCCCCAAAGGCTGGGCGCTCCAAAGAACTTCGGCGAGGAGTTATCGGTGTCAAGTCAGTTGGCATTTGTTGCCAGGGTCGCCCTCTCGCCCTCTAAGTGCGAGTCAGCACGCGCGATAAGGACGAGGACTTCGGTATCCAACTCGTCCCGCTCCCGGGAGTGCGTTCCCGCAAGAAGGCTTCTTCTTACCCCGAAAGTTGACAAGCACTTCTCACCGTGGAAGATCTGGGTGACCCTTTGAGATCACCCGCACGCTGGCGGCCAACGGCGAGAGGAGACCAGTGATATGAGCCGTTGCTACCGAATGGCAGTCGAG
>Ga0182027_10005042_pt1 | contig 20210 bp, 19 predicted proteins | sample 712E1DmetaG_FD_121300 | JGI IMG/M metagenome (GOLD analysis project Ga0182027, IMG submission 121300) | Permafrost microbial communities from Stordalen Mire, Sweden - 712E1D metaG (Illumina Assembly) | ecosystem: Environmental > Terrestrial > Soil > Wetlands > Permafrost | place: Sweden...
AAAAATATGCAACATTTCTATGTTTGCAGACGTCTAATCTTATTACTTTTCGAAGTAAAATCAATTATATCATAAATGAGGATTAAAATTGGATATTACTGAATTAAACGAACGAATTAAACAAGAAAGTGCCTTTGTTGATCTTCTCATCAATGAGATGTCCAAAGTAATTGTTGGGCAAAAACAAATGGTTGAAAGACTGCTGGTCGGACTTCTTGGAAATGGTCACGTGCTCCTTGAAGGTGTACCTGGTCTGGCTAAAACCCTTGCAATCAAAACTCTTGCCTCTGCAATGAAAGCTAAATTCCAGAGGATACAGTTTACACCTGATCTTTTACCTGCCGACTTAATCGGAACCATGATATACAATCAGAAAGATGGTAATTTCTTCATCAGGAAAGGCCCTATCTTCGCTAATTTCATCCTTGCTGATGAAATAAACCGTGCTCCCGCCAAGGTTCAGAGTGCTCTTCTGGAAGCAATGCAGGAAAGACAAATCACAATTGGTGATGAAACTTTTTACCTTGAGGAACCTTTCCTTGTTCTGGCAACACAAAATCCTATTGAACAGGAAGGGACCTATCCTCTTCCAGAAGCACAAGTTGACAGATTTATGTTAAAGGTAAAAATCTCATACCCTTCGCGTGAAGAGGAAATGAAGATTATGAGACAGAATGTTCTTAATTCAGAAATGAAGGTAAATGCTGTTATAACTCCGGCGGATATTTTGAAAGCAAGAAATCTTGTTCATGATATTTATATAGATGAGAAGATTGAGAAATACATTCTTGATATAGTTTTTGCTACCAGAAGTCCCAAAGATTTCGGTTTGGATAAGTTAACTGATATGATCGCCTACGGAGCATCCCCCAGAGCCTCAATAAATCTTGCTTTGGGAGCAAAGGCAATGGCGTTCATTAAAAGAAGAGGATATGTAATTCCTGAGGATGTAAGGGCTATTTGTCCTGACGTGCTCCGGCATCGTGTGGCTGTAACTTATGAAGCTGAAGCTGAAGAAATAACTTCAGAAAATATTATTGAGCAAATTCTGAATAAAATTGAAGTGCCGTAATGCTTACTAAGGAACTTCTGAAACAGGTTAGGCAGATTGAGATAAAAACAAAGGGACTTGTAAACCAGGTCTTTTCAGGTGAGTACCATTCTGTCTTCAAAGGAAGAGGAATGGAATTCTCTGAAGTGCGGGAATACCAGTTCGGCGATGACATCAGAAATATCGATTGGAATGTAACTGCACGGTTTGGCCATCCTTATATAAAAATATTTGAGGAAGAAAGGGAACTTACTGTAATGCTTATGGTTGACCTTAGCGGGTCCCTAAGTTTTGGTACAGTGGATAAAACCAAACAGCAGGTTGCTGCTGAAGTTAGTGCCATACTTGCTTTTTCGGCAATGAAGAATAACGATAAAGTGGGGCTGATTCTTTTTACTGATAAGATTGAAAGGTTTGTTCCTCCAAGAAAGGGAAGAACTCATGTTCTCAGAATTATTAGTGAAGTTTTATCTTTTGAGCCATCCGGGAAAAGCACAGGAATAAAGCAGGCGCTCGAATATATGAACAACGCTATTAAGAAAAGAAGTATCGCATTTCTGCTGTCCGATTTTATTGATGAAGGATTTGAAAAGATATTAAGGATTGTCGGCAGAAAGCATGACCTTATTGGCATTGTGCTAAAAGATGAAAAAGAGGATCATATCCCGAAAATCGGCATAGTGAAATTTATGGATGCTGAAACAGGCGAACAGAGATATATTGATACATCGGATGCCAAATTTCAGAAATGGTACAGACTTTTAATTGAAGAAAAGAAAAAGAGAATGCAGAATCTCTTTATTACAAGCCGGCTTGATAGTATCGAAATTCAAACCGGGCAGAATTATATAGCTCCATTAGTAAAGTTTTTCAGAATGCGTGAGAGAAGATGGTAAAAAGGTTTATTTATTTATTTCTGTTATTTATTAGTGCTTTTTGTTACGGACAGGGTTTAAGGGTTAAAGCATCTACTGATACCACAGAATATAAAGTGGGCGATGCTATTAATTACACTTTAACAATTGAGTACGATAAGAAGATTGGAATTATTCCGCCGCAGATAAAGGACAGTCTAAAAGGTGTGGATATCCTTCAGGTATTACCTCCAGTTACTACTGAGAATAATGATAAAAGAACTACTGTTATTAAAGCCGTGGTTTCTAGATATGATTCTTGTGTCGTTACTATTCCCCCTATAGCTATTAAATATAAATTGTTAACCAAACCGGATGAGAAATTATCATCTCAGGATACCACTTTAAAAACATTATTATCCTACCCGGTTACTTTTTCTGTTCATTTATTAAAAGTAAATACGCAGGCGGAAATTAAGGATGTTAAAAATCCTGAGTCAATTCCTTATGACTGGAGATTGATCGTTTTATGGATTCTGCTTGCTTTAATGCTTATTGGCGGGGGCTGGTATCTTTACCAATGGAACCGAAAGAGAAAAGCTGGATTAGCAAATATTCCAAAGAAAATTATTCTTCCTCCGCATGTTGAAGCATTGAATGCTCTTAAAGAACTTGAGCTCAAGCAGCTTTGGCAGAAAGGGATGGTTAAAGAATACCATTCGGAAATAACTGAAATTATCAGATCATATTTCGAGAAGAAGTTCAATCTTCCTGCACTTGAGCTTACAACAACTGAAGTTAATCTGCAGTTAAGCCAAAGAAAGGGGGCTGAAAATATTATAGATATTGCGAACGAATTCCTGAACAATGCAGATCTTGTAAAGTTTGCTAAATTCAAACCGGAAAACTCGGTTAACGCGGAAATGATGAAACAGGCTGTGGAAATTGTTAACAGGACAATTGAGAATATTCCGGAAGAGGTAAGCAATGTTTAAAGATATAACATTTGCATATCCCTGGATGTTCTGGTTCCTTATTTTAATCCCTGTTATGCTTGCATGGTACTGGTACAAAGGGAAAGAAAGAGAACCATCGATTACATATTCCTCGTTAACATTAATTAAAAGAGTTCCCAAAACATGGAAAGAAAAATTCAGGGATATTCCACCAGTTCTTAGAGCGCTTGCGTTAGGTTTACTCATAGTTGCTCTTGCACGGCCGCAGACTTTTAATTCAGGTGAGAATATTTACGCTCAGGGAATTGATATTGCAATGCTGCTTGATATTTCGGGAAGCATGCTTGCTGAAGATCTAAAACCTAACAGGGTTACTGAAGCAAAGAATGTGATAAATGATTTTATAGATGATAGGACTTCCGACAGGATCGGTCTGGTAATATTTTCACGTGAAGCTTTTACACAATGCCCGCTAACTATTGATTATGGTGTATTAAAGAATCTGCTTAGTCAGGTGAAACCGGGTATGATTGAAGACGGTACTGCAATAGGAAATGCAATAGCAAATGGTGTAAACAGATTAAAAGATTCTCCATCTAAATCTAAAATAATGATTCTATTAACTGACGGTATGAACAACGCCGGAGAGATTGATCCGGTAACTGCCGCGAGAATAGCGAAAGCATATAAAATAAGAATTTATACAATCGGTGTAGGTACCAGGGGCGAAGCACCATACCCTGTACAAACTCCTTTTGGAATCAGATATCAGATGATCCCGGCTGAAATTGATGAAAATATGCTGCAGCAGATTGCTTCAATTACAGACGGGAAATATTACAGAGCTACCAACAACAGGGCTCTGGAAGAAGTTTATAAAGACATTGATAAACTTGAAAAAACAAAAATTGAAGTTACTTCTTACAGAAATGCTAAGGAACTTTTCTTCCCATGGCTTAGTGTTGGATTAATGCTGTTGTTTTTAGAGGTCGGATTATCTCAAACAATATTTAAGAGAATGCCGTAATGTTTAGATTTGCTCATCCGGAATATTTATACGCTTTATATGCAGTGCCGCTGTTAGCCGGTTTATTCTGGTATCTTATTATACGCCAGAACAAACTGCTTGGCAATTTTGCTGCTAAGAAGATGCAGAGCATTCTTGTTCCCTTGTACAGCAGGCCCAAAATAATATTAAAGTATGCAGTCCTGTTAACGGCAATCCTATTATTGATCGGTGCAGCTGCCGATCCTCAGATTGGAACAGGTACAGAGGAAGTGAAACAGACAGGAATTGACGTTTTTATTTGTCTTGATGTTTCACTCAGTATGAAAGCAAATGATATTAAACCGAGCAGACTTGATAAGGCAAAACAACAGATATCGAATCTTATAAACAAATTAAAAGGTGATAGGATAGGACTTGTTGTTTTTGCGGGTGAAGCTTATGTCCAATTCCCATTGACAACTGATTATTCAGCCGCATCACTTTTCCTTAATGCTGTTGATGAAAATTCAGTACCTCAGCCCGGTACAGCAATTGCATCTGCCATTAACCTTGCTGTTAAATCTTTCGACTATAGAACTCCAACACAAAAGGTAATCGTTATAATCACTGACGGTGAAGATCATGAGGGTGATATTGATAAAGCTGAAAGTGATGCAGTATCTAAAAATATTAAAACATATACCATCGGGTTGGGTACACCAGACGGATCACCGATTCCTATTTATAATGCACAGGGTCAACAGGTAGATTTCAAAAAGGATGGAGACGGAAATACTGTAATTACAAAACTTGATGAAGCAATTCTTAAACAGATTGCTTCAGAAGGGAATGGTAAATATTTCAGGGGAAATAATTATGAAGACTATCTTGATAAAATATATAGTGACCTTTCATCATTAACGAAATCGGAATTCGGAGTTAAAAAGATAACTGTATTCGAAGACAGATTTTATTATCTTTTGGTTCCGGCAATTCTACTTTTATTGATCGAATTCTTTATGAGCGAAAGAAAGTCACCGTTATTTACCAGATTAAATAAGAGACTCGGGATAGAATAGATGAAAAGCATATTAAGAATATTATTTGTTACAACTCTGGCCATTTGCGGAAACATTTATGCACAGAGCACTAGAAGCCTTGTTAATGAAGGCGTTGACCAGTACCATCAGAAAAAATATACTGATGCTGAAGTAAATTTTAAGAAAGGTCTTGAGAAGGTGCCTGATTCATTTCAGGGGAACTTTAATCTTGGAGATGCATATTATAAGCAGCAGAGATATGATGAAGCAATGAAACAATACGGCGCTTCATTGACAAAGACAAATGACAAAGATCAGAAGGCAAAGGTATATCATAATATAGGGAACACTTTCCTGAAGCAGCAAAAATATAAGGAAGGCATTGAGTCCTATAAAAATTCCCTGAAGCTGAATCCTAAGGATGAAGACACAAAATATAATCTTTCTTACGCTCTTTCCATGTTGAATAACCAGCAGAATAAGAACGATAAAAACAACAAGGATAAGAATAAGGATCAGAACAAAGACAAAAACCAGGATAAAAAAGATCAGGACAAAAAGGATCAGGATAAAAAAGATCAGGACAAAAAAGATCAGAATAAGCAGGATCAGCAGAAGCAGCAGCCCCAGGATAAAAATAAAATATCAAAAGATGAAGCTGAAAGAATTCTCGGTGCTCTGAAGAATGATGAAAAGGATCTTCAGAAGAAATTAAGAAAGCATATTGGTGTACCTGTTAAAACAGAAAAAGACTGGTAGTGCAGGAGTAAGGAGTATGAAGAATGAAAGAAAAACAACATTTAATTTACAAACTATGAAATTTGTATATTAGTAATAATGAATAGACTTAAACTGACATACATAGTTTTATTTCTTATTTGTTCATGCAGGATAGTACTCCCCCAGAGTTTAACTGCTTCAGCGAGCAGCAACAAAATCGGCGAATCGGACCAGGTTGAAATATCTTTTACTTTTTCGGGTCCGGATATAAATAGTGCCACAGGATTTAAAGCACCTGATTTCGGTAGCTTCCTTACCATTCAGGGTCCGAACCAATCAACAAGCATGCAGATAATTAATGGAGCCGTATCAGGGTCATTAACTTATTCTTATTATTTGCGGCCAAGAGGGATTGGGAAATATGCAATCGGAAGCGCTTACATAAATTATAAAGGCACTACATTAAAAAGTAGTCCAATTACAATTGAAGTCGTAAAAGGATCACCTAAACCCACTAATAATGGCAATACAGTAACTGATAATTCAGCAACGCAGAACCAGGAGATTGCTAAGAATCTTTTTATACGCGCATTTGCTGATAAACAGAAAGCCTATGTGGGTGAGCAGGTAACTATAACGTATAAATTATATACCCGTTTAAGCATCGCGGCACAGATGCAGGTTTCAAAGCTTCCGCAGTACCAGGGCTTCTGGTGTGAGGAACTTGAGACACCCAACAACATCAGTTTTGCAGTTGAGAATTATGAGGGGAAACAATACAGGGTGGGGATATTGAAAAAAGCTGCTCTTTTCCCTTCACAGAGCGGAGAGTTATCAGTAACACCAATGGAACTGAATGTACCGGTTCAGATACAGAAAAAAAGGAAACAGACCGGTAACAGTATCTTTGATGACTTCTTCAACGATCCTTTCTTCGGAAACGCTGAAACAGTTAACTACGATGCGAAATCCAATACGATTAAAATAAATGCGATTCCCCTGCCGGAGAATAAACCGGATTATTTTAAAGGCGCAGTTGGTCAGTATACTATCATATCTGAACTCGATAAGAACACAACAAAAACCAATGAACCATTATCTCTTAAGGTTAATATTTTCGGGAGCGGAAATATTTCACTTCTCACTGTACCTGATTTGAATCTTCCTGCGGGAATGGAAAAGTATGATCCGAAGTCCAGTGACCAGATTACCCGCCAGGGAAGGATATCAGGTAAAAAGTCAATTGAATATTTAATTGTTCCAAGGAATGCAGGCAGGAAGGAAATACCTCCGGTAAAGTTTTCCTATTTTGATGTTGCTAAAAAGAGTTATGTAACTATAAGCACCCCTCCATATACAATAAATGTTGAACAAGGAAGCGGCGATCAGAATTATGCCGGGCTTTCGAAAGAGGACATCAAATTATTGGGTGATGATATCAGGTATATAAAAACATCAACAGGCGGGCTGCAGAAAACCGGGAATATTGTGTTATATAATGCCGGATTCTGGACTGCAGCAATTCTACCATTATTCTTTTTGATTGGTGCGGTAATGTGGAAGAAGAGAGAAGACAAACTCTCAGGAAATGTTCAGCTGTTAAGGTATCGAAAAGCGCAGAGGATTTCTCAGAAAAGATTAAAGACAGCAAAGGAACTTATGACCGCAGGAAAACAGCCCGAATTCTACGGTGAAATATCATTGGCTTTATTCGGTTATCTTGAGGATAAACTTCATATACCGAAATCAGAATTTACACTTGAAAGGGCATCAGAAGAATTAAGTAAGAGAAATGTTGATGGAGACCTGATAGGAAAAATAATTACATGCGCAGAAAAATGTGAATATATAAGGTTTGCTCCTGTTGAGGATGGAACCACAGAAATGAACAACATGTACAATGATACAGAAAAACTAATTATAGATGTTGAACGTTCAATTTCGGTGAAAAGACATGCATAAATTAATCACTTTAATATTATTCTTTGCTTGTGTAGGATTTTCAGTTTCATTTGCCTCGACTGAAGAAGATCTGATGGCAAAAGGGAACCAGCTTTATCAATCGGGTAATTTTGAAAAAGCAGCTGACATGTATCAGAAAGTCGTGGATTCAGGATATGAAAGTCCCTCCCTTTATTTTAACCTTGGTAATGCATATTACCGTTTGGGGAAAACAGGTTTCTCGATATTATATTATGAAAAGGCTGCTAAACTTGCTCCCTCAGATGAAGACATTTCACATAACCTTGCAATTGTTAATAATAAGATAGTTGACAAACTTGATATTCTTCCCACTTTTTTCCTGTTCAAATGGTGGGAAAGTATTTTAATGAGTTTTACAATATCCGGGTGGGCCTGGTTTGCATATTCTTTTTATATAATAGTTCTTATTTCCATAGGATTTTATTTCTTTTCAAAAAGTCAGTTAACGCAGAAATATGCCGTGTATTCAACCGGCGGTTTTTTGATTCTTTTAATAATTACCTCTGTATTACTTTCTGTAAGGATGAACAGAGAACTTAATGTTAAGAACGGAATTATTATAGAACAGGCAGTAAATGTAAAATCCTCACCAGATGATAAAAGCACTGATGCCTTCATCATACATGAGGGAATAAAAGTGAGGATGGAAGATAAGGTGAATGACTGGGTCAGGATCAGACTCAGGGACGGGAAAGTTGGCTGGATGCAGGAAAAGGATTTAGGGGTAATTTAATCCCTGAATTTATCATAGATTATTGAATAAATTGGTATATTAATTAACTACAAATAAATAAAAGGAATAAAATGAAATCACTAATTGCCGCACTAATCTTTACGTTTGCTTTAACAGTAAGTGCAAGCACAATGACAAACCTTCAGTCACCTGATAAAAAAACAACGACGGTAACTAAGGTAGAGGATAAAACCAGCAAGACAGTCAAAAAATCAAGAACCACAAAGAAATGTGATGGAAAGTGCTGCTGCTCCAAAGATGGCAAGATGGACAAAGACTGCAAAATGAACAAAGATGATAAGTCATCAAAGGATTGCAAAACGAATCAGAAAGTTGACCCAAAGAAGTAATATTTCTCGGATATATTTTTTCCGGTTTTTAAGAGGTTATCTTAATCAGATAACCTCTTTTTGTATCTATTTGTTTACCACACTATTTAATTTTATTTTTTACTTATGGATTCCAAAAAATATAACAATATCAAGCTTGTGACCGGAATTAGCAAGGGGACAGCAAGTTTTCTGCTCATTCTTCTATTCGTTGTTTCCGGTTTAAGTAAATCTCTGCTGGTTTATTTATTGCACTATTCAAGCAATAATTACATATTATTTCTTCTGTTTGCGGGTGTAGCCGGAATTGTTTCAGGTATAATATTCTTCCCCGTTAATTATTATGCGGATTTTTATCTTGAGCATAAGTATAATTTATCAAACCAGACTTTCATTGCATGGATCTGGGAGGACATGAAGGGATTATTAGTGTCACTTGTCCTGGGAATTCCTTTATTACTTTTTTTCTTCTATACATTAAACCGGTTCGGGGGAAACTGGTGGCTTCCATTTGCAATAATTTTATTTATTCTATCAGTAGTGCTTGCCAGGATTGTGCCTATACTGATCTTACCTTTGTTTTATAAGGTTACTCCTCTTGGAGATGAAGACCTTAAAGAGAGAATAAAAGTATTAGCGGCGGGAGCAGGCATTAAAGTTGAAAATGTTTATAAGTTTAATATGAGCAAGAATACCAAAAAGGCTAACGCTGCTTTTACGGGAATCGGTAAATCCAAAAGGATATTATTAGGGGATACTCTGCTTGATAATTTTACTAAAGATGAAATTGAAACTGTTATTGCCCACGAACTCGGTCATTATAAGAAGAAACATATAATTAAGAATATAATTATCGGAACGGTTTCAAGTTTTGCCACATTATTCCTGATTGCCTTTTGCTATGATAAATCTATCGGCTGGTTTGGTTTCAGTCAGCGGACAGATATTGCAGTACTTCCGATATTATCATTATGGGCAATCGTGATAGGGCTTGTATTGACTCCAATATCAAATATAATATCCCGGAAATTTGAATATGAGGCAGATGAGTATTCTGTTAATACAACAGGGAAACCGGATGATTTTATTAAAACACTTGAAAAGTTGAATGAACAGAACCTCGGAGATAAAAATCCCCATCCTTTTGTCGAGTGGTTCTTTTATAGTCATCCTTCAATAATAAAGCGGGTTACTGCAATTAAATGTCTTCCGGTATATTTGAATGCGGCTATCAGTTTGCATCAAATGGATGTGAATAGTATTTTGAAAGAGTGAAGCGTTCAGAATGACAATAAATATGGAAATATCAGGAGAATGAAAAATGTCAGTTACTAGAAAAGATGTTGAACATATAGCCGAGCTGGCAAGATTGAAATTTAAAGAGGAAGAACTGGTAAGTTTTACAGATCAGTTAAATGAAATTCTGGCATATATGGAACAGTTAAATGAACTGGACACTGATAATGTGGAGCCATTATCACACCCGGTTGAAGAGAATAATGTATTCCGCGAAGATACACCTAAAACTTCAATCGATAGGGAAGAAGCGTTAAAAAATGCACCGCAAAGAGACGATGAATTTTTTAAGGTACCTAAAGTGATAAGCGGAGACTAAATGATTTTAGGAATAATTCCAGCCAGATTTGCTTCAACAAGACTTATGGGGAAACCACTGGCTGATATTGGCGGGAAACCGATGCTGCAGCATACTTATGAGAGTGCAAAAAAATCCAGATTACTATCAGATGTAGTTATTGCAGTTGACGACGAAAAAGTTGCCCAGGTAGCAAGGGATTTTGGTGCTAAGGTTTATATCACTCCCAAAAGCATTACAACCGGATCAGACAGGATTGCGTACGTTGCAAAGAATATTCCGTCTGCAGATATAATTGTAAACATTCAGGGGGATGAACCATTTATAAAAGGAAGAATGATAGATCAGGCCATTGAACCTTTATTGTTTGATCCCGAAGTAAATGTTTCTACGTTGTGCAAAAGGATTGAAACAGTGGAAGAACTGAAAGCTGCTTCAATTCCCAAGGTTGTGTTTGATTATAATAATTTCGCGATGTATTTCTCAAGATCACCTATTCCGTTTGTAAGGGAAGCGAGAACTAATTTTGAGAAGATACAGAAATGTGAAATTTACAAGCATATCGGTTTATACGTTTACAGGAGGGAATCGCTTCTTCGTTTTACTGAATTGGCCCCTACTGATCTTGAGAAAGCAGAAAAGCTTGAACAATTAAGGATGCTTGAATACGGGTTCAAAATAAAAGTAGTTGTTACCGAGTATGAGAACCTGGCTGTTGATACTCCGGATGATCTTGAAAGGGCCAGATATTATTACAGGAATTTTGTAATAAATCCAGATTATGATGAAGATGATACTCCCTGATTTTTTGCCTTAAATGAATATAAGCCTTATTTTATAGCTATGGACTGTATCTTTTGTAATATAATTAACCGCACTGCACATGCGGAAATACTATTTGAAAACGATAACGTAATATCATTTCTTGATACAAGCCCTGTTAATTTCGGTCATGCACTTGTAGTTACCAAAAAGCATTATCCGGATTTTCTAACCGTCCCCGGGAATGAACTCAACCATGTTATTCAGGCAGCACAGGTAATTTCAGATGTAATAAGCCGGAAGCTTAAATGTCATGGTTTTAATCTTGTGGTAAATAACGGAGCTGCAGCGGGACAGACTGTAAAACATTTTCATCTGCATATTATTCCACGGTTTGATCAGGACGATTTCAGATTTAAGTTAAACCTTAAAAAATATTCTGATGATTCAATGAGAGAATATGCCGATAAAATCCGTGAAGAATTAAAATAATCAAGGAACTTTGTTATGGAAAAGAAAATAAGAGTATTAGTGGCTAAAGCAGGGTTAGACGGACATGACAGAGGCGCCAAAGTTATTGCTGCGGCTTTACGGGATGCGGGAATGGAAGTTATTTATACAGGATTAAGACAGACTCCTGAAATGATAGTTGAAGCTGCTGTTCAGGAAGATGTGGATGTTATCGGTATAAGTATTCTTTCAGGTGCACACATGACATTATTTCCAAAGATATTAAACCTGATGAAATCAAAAGAGATTGATGATGTTCTGCTTACCGGAGGGGGTATAATTCCGGAAGAAGATATAAAACAATTAAAGCAAATGGGAGTAGGGGAACTTTTTACACCCGGCGCCTCAACGGTTAACATTGCTGATTATATAAAACAATGGGTTTCAGAGCACCCAAAGAGTTAAGGGGTTATGTATGTCATTTCGATCCCGATATATTGGGAGAGAAATCTTTTGTTGAGTATCAGTGTATTTTTTGATAGTTTTATCAATGATTATATAAATACAAACAAATACCCATGGCCAGCCACCCTAAAACAATTGAAGAACTTCTTGAAGAGTTAGAAGTGTTGAGGCGTGAAAACGATTCACTGAAAGTTCAGTACGAAAATGACAGTACTGAGCGAAAGCAAGTGGAAGAAGCGCTCCTCAAGCGTGAGGAAGAACTTAATGAAGCACAACGCCTTGGACAGATTGGGAGTTGGGATTTTGATGCAACCACCGGCAACATCACCAGGTCAAAAGAGTATTTTCGTATTTATGGTTTAGATCCTGCGATAAGACCCGGCGGATTTGAAAAACATGTAATTAACTATGCGCATGAGAGCAGCAAATTACTGGATAAGGCTTTCTGGAAATGTTTGCAGTCAGGGGAAGGGTATCAACTTGACCTGGAATATATACATGCGGATGGCACGAGCAGTTGGATCACTGAACGCGGGGAAGCTAAACGTGACGATAAAGGACAGATCATGGGACTTCGGGGTACAGCGCAGGATATTACCGAGCGCAAGCGTGTTGAAAAAGAAATCGTAATGCTCGCCCAATCTTTACGAAGTATAAATGAATGTGTTAGTATTACTGACATGGAGGATAAGATTCTGTTTGTCAACGAATCATTTTTAAAAACTTATGGTTACAATGAAAACGAACTGATTGGAAAACAGATGAGCATTGTCCGTTCTCAAAATAATCAACAGGAATTAGCCGGAGAAATATTGTCTGCCACATTACACGGGAAGTGGACAGGCGAATTGTGGAATAAAAGAAAGGATGGGAGTGAATTCCCGATTTATCTTTCATCAACAATAGTAAATGGAATGGACGGCAGACCGTTAGGATTAATAGGAGTTGCAAATGATATAACCAAGCGCAAGCAAACAGAAGAAGAAATAAAAAAAACAAGTAAGGCGCTTGAAAAGTTAAATTTAGAAAAGGATAAATTATTTTCCATAATAGCGCACGATTTGAGGAGTCCTTTCCATGGTTTGCTGGGTATTACAAAAATGATGGCAAATGAAAGTGATACATTTTCTTCAACGGAAATAGCAAAATACAGTAAAGAAATGCATATCGCGGTAGAAAACCTTTACAAGTTATTAGAAAATTTATTAGAATGGGGACAGCTCCAAAACGGTACAATTGGTTTCAATCCAAAAGAACTTTTATTATCTCAGGTTTTTTCACAAAGCATTGACACTATAATGCAAAGAGCATTACAAAAAGGAATTGACGTTTTAAATGAAATCAATGAGAATCAAATTATTTTTGCAGATGAAAGAATGATTAATTCAGTATTTGGGAACTTATTAAATAATGCCATAAAGTTTACAAAAAGGGGAGGAAAGGTTGTTGGAAAAGCAAGAGAAAGAGAAGACGGAATGGTTGAAATAACAGTAACAGATTCGGGCGTTGGAATATCATCTAATAATCTCAGGAAATTATTTAAGTTAGATGAAAAAGTGAGTACTAAGGGAACAGAAAATGAACCAAGCACAGGTTTGGGTTTGTTGTTATGTAAAGAGTTTGTGGAAAAGAACGGCGGGAAAATATGGGTAGAAAGCGAAGAAGGTAAAGGCAGTACATTTAGCTTCAGCCTTCCTGTCAGGGATTCTTCTTTGTCATTCTGAGCGTAGCAAAGAATCTGTGCTCCTGAACTTGTCGTTCCAGTTGTCCCTTGGTCAAAATTTCTACATGGGGGTATCGGAATATTTGTGCAGAGATGGTAACTTTGCAGATGGAATTAAGTGAAATAATAATAATTGCAATAGGGCTTTCTTTAGATGCTTTTGCAGTAGCATTAGGTGCAGGTTCAGTAGGAAGGATCAACGGACACAGAGGAGCGGTCAGACTTTCATTCCATTTCGGTTTATTTCAGTTTTTAATGCCTGTAATTGGATGGTATGCCGGAACAGAAATTGAACCTTTTGTAAACAAAATGGATTCCTGGATAGCATTTTTTCTTCTGTTTTATGTGGGAGCTAAAATGATATGGGAATCTTATAAGGTTGAAGCACATTCAAGGAAGGATCCGTCAAAAGGGAAGGAAATGGTTCTTTTATCTTTTGCTACCAGTATAGATGCACTTGTTGTTGGATTCAGTCTGGCTATTTTAAAAATAAATATCTGGTATCCGGGGTTTATTATAGGAATAGTTACAGCAGTATTTTCTATTTTAGGCATTTATCTCGGGAAATTGATAGGTAATAAAATTGGCAGGAAAATGGAATTGATAGGGGGACTTGTTATTATTGCTATAGGCGTGAGGATTCTGCTTTTACATTTGTTGTGAAATTTGGAATTTGGAATTAACAGAAGACCCCCTCGAAATGACAAATCAGTAAAACCTCTGAGTTTGAAGTGGTTAGTTCAGAATTACATAGATTAACTGTACATATCTTCTATAATATTCCCGTAATGTTCCTCGATAAATTTCCGTTTTACTTTAAGACTTGGAGTTATTTCTCCTGTCTCAATTGAGAATGGATGGTCAAGCAATGTAAACTTCCTGACCCGTTCATAATTGGCAAGCTTTTTTTGAAACTGTGACATGTCTTTATCAATCAAGTCATAAATTTCCTTCTTATTCACGAGGTCTTTATTATTTTTATAATCAATTTCATGTGAATCGGCATACTCACGCAGAGCACCAAAATCAGGGACTATAATTGCGCTGAGGAACATGCGTCTGTCACCAATCAGGACAAATTCATCTATATACTTGCTTGCAAGAAAGAGGTTTTCAATATGAGCGGGAGCAATGTATTTTCCTGAAGTAGTCTTGAACAAATGTTTTTTCCGTTCGGTAATAACAAGAAATCCTTCTTCATCAAAATGGCCGATATCACCGGTATGAAGCCAGCCATCTTTAAGAGTTTCTTCAGTTTCTTTTTTATTCTTATAATATCCCAGCATTACATTTGGACCGCTGGCAAGAATCTCGCCGTCAGAGCCGAATTTAACTTGTACATTTGGTAATAGTACACCTACCGAACCGAACTTATATTTGTCAATTCTATTTCCAGAAATTATGGGAGAGGTTTCTGTTAATCCATATCCTTCCAAAATTATTATCCCTATAGCTTCAAAGAATTCACCAATCTCTTTTTGGAGGGCAGCGCCGCCGGAGATGAAAAACCTCATCCTGCCTCCAAGTTTCTCCCTTAAATTTGAGAGCACAAGTTTGTCAGCAACTTTTCTTTTAAGAGATAAAGCTATTGAAAGACTTTTTTCCTTTTTTGCAGCCATATACTTTTTACCAGTCTCAATAGACCAGTTAAATATCTTTTGTTTTTTCTGAGACTGGGAATCCACAACTTTCATAATTTTAGCATGTATTCTTTCAAAAAGTCGCGGGACAGTAGTAATGAATGTCGGTTTAACTTCAATAATATTATTTGGAACAGCTTCGATTGATTCAGCAAAATAAATAGTGCCGCCTGAAGAGAATCCGGTGTAGTATCCGGCCATTCTTTCAAAGATATGACAGAGGGGAAGAAAGGAGAGGAGAACATCGTCTTTAGTAATAGGGTAGGTTTCAAGTACCGCGTTGACGTTTGAAAGTATATTCTTGTGTGAAAGCATTACTCCCTTCGGTTCACCAGTTGTACCAGAGGTATAAATAATTGTACAAAGATCATTCTCGTGAACCTGCTTATAACTCTCTTTAAGATAACCAGGGTGATTATCACCGAATAACTCACCCATCTCCTGTATGTGTTTGAATGAATAAATTTTTTGAATTTCGGGAACCGCATCTTTTTCATTCATTATGATTATGAAATTAAGATGACGGCAAAGTGATTTTATTTTCAGAACTTTATTTAACTGGAATTTGTTGGATATTATTATCCCTTTTGCTTCTGAATTATTGAGAATAAACTGGACTGACTCAGCAGTTAATGACGGGTAAAGTGGAACATCCGCACCGCCAATTCCCAGAATAGCCATATCTGAATAGACCCATTCAGGGCGGTTCTCAGCCATGATTGCAATTTTATCTCCCCGTTTTATACCGATCGCTGCAAGACCGAGCGCAAATTTCTCAGTTTCAATTTTGAATTCATTATATGTAATTCCTTCATATATGCCTTTCACTTTTGTGAAGAGGAATTTTTTATCATTCTTATACTCTTCAGTAAGGAATTGAAAAAGTCCGGGGATAGTTTTGTTTTCTTTCAGTAGGGCCATATTAACTTTCGCTTAAAAATGGATAATAATTACGCACCTCAACTATAAAATAATGAGTGGGTAAAAAACAGATCATTTATAAGGTAAATATATAAATAAAATTAATACAGTGATACCCCTGACGTATGTGATATAATAATTAATAGTAAGGAGTAAGGAATAGGAAGTAAGAAGTTGGGAGAAGAATGCGTTGCTTATCAGGGGCAAAAGCCGTAATTTTCTTAACAATTTTTTGAAGAATAACCGGAGATTTCTGATGAAAGTGAAGCCATTCAAAAACGAAATAATAATTGATTTTTCTAAACCAGTAAACCTTGATAAGCAGAAAAAAGCGCTTGCCGCCGTTAGGAAAAAATTAGGTAAAACGTATGAGATTATAATAGGCGGAAAGAAATATAAGACTGAAAATAAAATAAATTCATATAACCCTTCAAATAAGAATGAACTGATAAGCAGTTTTTATAAGGGGACACCTGAACTTGTTGGTAAAGCAGTAGAAACCGCGAATAAAAAGTTTAATGAATGGAAATATGTTTCTGCAGAAGAGAGAGCGGGATATTTATTAAGAGCAGCTAATATTGCAAGGAAAAGAAGGTTCGAAATAAATGCCTGGATGGTAGTTGAAGCAGGTAAAAACTTTACTGAAGCGGATGCTGATACTGCTGAGGCTATAGACTTTCTTGATTTCTACGGAAGGGAGATGCTCCGATATGCACAGAAACAGCCAATAACTCCTGTAGCTGGAGAAAAGAATGAATTAGTATATATTCCTTTGGGTGTGGGTGTGGCTGTGCCGCCATGGAATTTTCCGTTCGCAATTCTTGTGGGTATGTCTTCTGCGGCAATAGTCACAGGGAATACTGTTGTTCTGAAACCATCAAGTGATACTCCTATGATGGGAAAATTATTCTTTGAAATAATGGAAGAAGCAGGATTACCGGCAGGAGTATTGAACTTCCTTCCCGGGTCAGGATCTGAGGTTGGGAATAAGTTAGTGTCCCATCCAAAAGTTAGATTTATTTCATTTACCGGCTCAATGGAAGTTGGAATACACATAAATGAACTTGCTGCAAAAGTTCAGCCGGGTCAGGTCTGGCTTAAACGTGTTGTAGCGGAGATGGGAGGAAAAGATAGTATTATTGTTGATAGTGAAACTGATATTGATGATGCTGTAAAGGGTGTGGTTACTTCTGCATTTGGGTTCCAGGGACAAAAATGTTCTGCCTGCTCCAGGGCAATTGTAGATCAATCGGTTTATAAGGAATTTGTTAAGAAAATAAAAGTCGAAGTTGAAAAGATTAAAGTTGGTCCTGCCGAGGAAAATTATCCAGCAGGTCCTGTAATAAACCAGAATGCCGAGAAAGGAATACTGAATTACATTGAAATCGGAAAGAAGGAAGGAAAATTATTGACAGGTGGTGCACAGGTTGATGCGAAAGGATATTATATTGCCCCGACAGTTATTGTGGATATAAAACCGGAGGCTAAGATTTCCCAGGAAGAAATTTTTGGGCCAGTTCTGGCAGTGATTAAATCACGTAATTTTGAAGATAGTTTAAAAATTGCCAATGGCACAAAATTCGGATTAACCGGAGCCGTATATACCAAAAACCGGGCGAAGCTGGAAAAAGCAAAGAAGGAATTATTGATAGGAAATTTGTATTTTAACAGGAAATGTACCGGAGCTTTGGTTGGGGGTCACCCGTTTGGTGGTTTCAATATGTCAGGTACTGACTCAAAAGCCGGCGGCAGAGATTACCTGTTGCTTTTCATGCAGGGTAAATTGTTGAGCGAAAAGATAGGAATTGCCGGAAAGTAAATTCAGAAAAAACCTCAGAGGTTTTTTAGGGAATATTAGGAATGAAATTAAAATAATTTAAGGATATCTGATGAAGATTCATGAATTTCAGGCAAAAGAGATACTTAAAAAATACAATGTCCCTGTTCAGGATGGTATCGCGATAAAATATATGTCTGAGTTCGATAATGCAATACTTCAGTTACAGTTTAAAGGCATTAACCAGTATGTAGTTAAATCCCAGATTCATGCAGGCGGTAGAGGGAAAGGGAAAATTTTCAATCCTTCTGACCGTGATCAACTTATACTGGAGGGCGGAGTTAAGTTTACTACTGATGCAGCCAAGGCAAAAGAATACGCACAAAAAATGCTGGGTAATCTTTTAGTTACTCACCAGACTGGTCCGGAAGGTAAAATTGTTAAAACTTTATTTATTACAGAAGGACTTGATTACAGGAAGGAGCTTTACCTTGGAATTCTGCTTGACCGTGCGGTTTCTAAAAACGTAATTATGGCTTCCACTGAAGGCGGGGTGGAAATTGAAAAAGTTGCTGCTGAGACTCCTGAGAAAATTATTAAGGAATGGATTGACCCGGGTTCAGGTTTAATGCCATTCCAGGCAAAGAAATTAGGATTTGCATTGGGTCTGGAAGGAGAAGCTTTTAAGAATTTTATCCGTTTTATACCACTTCTTTATAAAGCTTATGTTGAAACGGATGCATCACTTCTTGAAATTAATCCTCTTGTTATAACAAACGATAACAAAATAATAGCACTTGATGCAAAGATTAATCTTGATGATAACGCGCTTTTCCGTCACAAGGATTATGAGGGAATGCGGGATTTCAACGAGGAGGATCCTCTTGAGATAGAGGCTTCTAAGTTTAATCTCAATTACATTAAACTTGACGGAAATGTTGGTTGTATGGTAAATGGTGCAGGGCTTGCGATGGCTACAATGGATATAATTAAACTTGCCGGCGGCGAACCTGCAAACTTTTTGGATGTCGGGGGAACCGCTAATAAAACCACTGTTGCCAATGGATTTAAGATTATTCTCTCTGACCCCAATGTTAAGGCGATTCTTATAAATATTTTTGGCGGTATAGTCAGGTGTGACCGTGTAGCTCAGGGTGTGATTGATGCTGCATCAGAAATGCGGATAAATGTGCCAATTGTTGTAAGACTTGAAGGGACTAATGCCAAGGAAGCAAGTGTACTTTTACAGGAATCCAGGCTTAATTTTGTTGTTGCCGGAAGTCTTAAGGATGCTGCTGAAAAAGTCACCTCAGTTCTTAAAAAGTGAATTTTTTAAGTGTTTTAGCATATTCGGTCTAAATATTTTTATAAAGTTAATAAAAATCAACTTGATTTTAGGTTTATTTAACTATACTTTTTACTAAACCTTTTATTCAATTAGGAGTTGTGGATGTCATTTTTTGACTCTTATTTAAATAACGATAACGACCTTCCTGTAGAAAATCATAAGATAGATGAAGAGATAAAAAGGATAAAGGAAGCTGCAGAATGTGGAAATCTATATTCTTCGGTGGAATATGTTGAAGAAATCGTCCAGCATTGTTTAGAGGTTGAGCGATATGAAGACGGTCTATATCTTTCGAATAAATTACTGGAAATATTCCCCTATAATTCTGAGTACTGGCTTAAAAAAGGGATTTCGTTAAACGGTTTATTCCGTTTTGAAGAAGCTATGGTTTGTTATACAAAATCATTATCACTCAATCCCTGGGATTCAGAAGCTCTGATCGATAAAGCTGCTGCAGAAGAGAACCTGGGATTATATGACCAGGCAAGGGAATCGCTTGATAATGTGCTTATTAATGATCCCCAGAATGAAGAAGCACTTTTTAGTATTGGTTTACTACTTCAGAGACAGGAAAAATTCGATTCTGCAGTGAAATATTTCAGAAAAGCTCTGGATATTGATCCTGAGTATTCTGAAGCATATTATGAGCTTGGGTATTGTTATGAAAATTTGGAACAATTTGAAAATGCTCTGGCGGTATATGAAAAATATATTCAATTGGAACCTTATAGTGCAAATGGATACTATAACCGTGGCATTATCTATGTGAAACTTAACATGCTTGAAAAAGCAGTGGACAGTTATGAATTAGCTCTGGCTGTGAAAGATAATTTCGCAAGTGCATGGTTTAATAAAGGAAATGCTCTGGCAGATCTT
>Ga0182027_10005043_pt1 | contig 20210 bp, 10 predicted proteins | sample 712E1DmetaG_FD_121300 | JGI IMG/M metagenome (GOLD analysis project Ga0182027, IMG submission 121300) | Permafrost microbial communities from Stordalen Mire, Sweden - 712E1D metaG (Illumina Assembly) | ecosystem: Environmental > Terrestrial > Soil > Wetlands > Permafrost | place: Sweden...
TGCGCTCGCTGCCGCGACCGCATTCCAAGGCGGTAGCTGCTGCTGCCGCACTCCAAGGCGCTTCGCGCAGGCCCAAACGATGACTCTCGTTACCCTGTCGTTTCTTGGCCGGCTGGCGCAGAGCGAGTTCAGCTCTGCGATTCATGCCTCTCGCTGCGGTTCGTTTTTGAATTCCGGTCGGTGCCTTTCATAATTAAGTAATGGGCAAGACGCAGAGCCTAAAATGCGGGCCCTGATGCGCCAGCCTCCGCCTTGCTTGATTTGCCTAAGTCGCAGGGGTTCGCTCGCCCTGCGCCAGCCTGCGGTGGTGTGGGAGGGGGGAGCGGGTAACCGCTCCCCCCTATCCCGATCGAACTTCCATGCAACTCCCCCGTCGAAGACGGGCGGGGGAAGTCGCACAGCTACTTGCTTGCACAGCTACCTGCTAGCTTGACTGGACGGTAAGGGTCAGGTAACTATTCGCGAGTATTTCATAGTAAAGGTCGTCCGCAGTGTTCATTACGCCATATTGGGCATTGAATATGACGTTATTGCCGGGTTGGACTTGGAAGTAATTTTCATAAGAATAGTCGCCACCAAACCCGTCCCCATTAAAAAAGAAACCATGGTCCAGGTGCTGCGAGTTCACGTAAACATCTACCTCTAGAAGTGTTCCCCAAACACCTGGGTTCGGATCGTAGCGTACCATGTAGGCGTCGGCATACGCGTCAAGCATGGTTCCATCATCACTTACGGTCAATTGGGCAAAGCCGAAGAGCTCGTCTGTTGAGCCACAATCGTCAAATATCTCAGCCCACTGGCTGTTATTGACGGTTTGGTCGGCCATTGCAGGTAAGGTTAGAACACCCCACAGCGCGCTGGCCGCAAGGAACTGCATAAGCAGACGCAAAACAATGTGGGTTCCCTTTCCGTTCACGGTAGCACCTCCTGGGTTGGGCTCTTGTGATAGGCTGTGACGTTGGGAGCGATATGGGTCCTAATGTAGCGTTGCAGGGTGCCTGTGACCTCCGGGCCCACCATTTCTTTCAAATTGGAAATTTCGTTCTCCACCACTGTTTTGCGTTGGGCGTTTAGGGCTGCCCACTCGCTTGGAACAGTTGCGAATTGCCCAGCAATTCTCGTTTGGGCAGCTTCAACTTGGATGGTGTTCATTCTTGCGGTAATCTCTTTGAACTCCGCGTCCAGGCGGTGGGCGCTCGCACGAATGGGCTCGAACTGTTCGTCAGTAAATCCCAGATGGCTTTGGTGGTAGTTGCGCAGCCATGAACCGTCATTGCCTTTCAAGGTCCACTTCACGGCAGCACGATCGTTATGGTTGACGCTGAGAAGGAAAAAGAACCACGCCTGAGTATCAGGAATAGGCGCATTGACTTTTGTGAATCGTGGGGGGGACGACGTCTGACCAAAAGCAGGACCTAATAGTCCCACCCCGAACAATAGACCGCACACCGTAGCCACGGCCACTTGGAAGATCCGGCGGCGACACGTGTGGCTAGCGGATTCTTTGTAGCGTTCCACTGATGTCTGCACAATAGACCTCCTACGTTAGAATGGCGCAGCCAGTTCGCGAGGTTTCCTGAACCGCTGCGCGAAGAGACTCCTCGGATGGGTCGCGCGTCAATTACCGAGGGCCGGACGGGTTTTACCGTCAGCGCATCAACACACGAGTACCAATGCGAGCACGAGTTCTCGTGTTCCATCTCACTTAAATATTGCTGCGGTCGCTAGTATTTGTGATTACTTTATAGCTGTCAAGTAAAATCAACATACCCAACATTATATTTCCTTGAAGAGTACTTATTGTCTATGTGTAACGGGTGCATGTTGACTTAAAGACGATATCGGCATGCACGCACGTAATCTAATACGGTGTGCGCGGCGGAATCGTGATTTCCATAAGTGTTCAGAGAAGCCAGCATCCATACGTTCCTCAACAGGGCGGCATCAATTGGCCATGTTTTGATATCAGTCTAGTGCGGTCGTTGTGTTGAGGAAACCCTGTTGAGGAAAACCCTTGACTTCGTGTGTACGCACGCAGATACTCTGTCGGCAGATTAGTAATAGGAGTATCTCAATCAACACTGGGGGGGCGATAGTCCGGAGCTGACTATGTGGATTTGGTTGGCACGTGTTCTACCTTATACGAATTCTGATATATCCAAAAGAAAGACGACTCTCCCATTATTCTTCATCCCCTTTGCAGTCGGATTATGGGTCATCCCGCCGCGGCTGATTTTGGCGCAACAGACGGAAGAAATTTCCTCCCATGAAGTGCAACCGACGTTCAAGATCGAGGCGCAGCGGAACCTGGTGACGGTGCGGGTGGTGGTGCGGGACGGCAAAGGAGCGGCTGTCGACGATCTCCAGAAACAAGACTTCCGGCTCTTCGACGGCAGGAACGAACAGACCATTCTGCACTTTTCCTTGGAAAAGCCCGCGCTGCGTCCGGCGCAGGCGCTTTCCGTGCGCGAACCCGGAACGGGGGAAGAATCGCGCCTTCCCGGCGCCATGCCGGGGCGATTCATCGGATTGTTTGTTGACGACGAAAACACGAAATTTGCGGACATGGAGCGGGCGCGGGACGCGGCGGAACACTTTCTCACCACGTACTTTCAGCCCGGCGACCGCGTCGGCGTCTTTACCTCCTCGGGAACGAAGCCGCTGGATTTCACCGCGGACCTTGGCAAGGCTCGCCAGGCGCTGCTGGCCATTCGTCCGCGCCTCGCCGTTGAGGATAACGAGTGCGGGGCCATGCCGGCATACGTGGCTCACCTGATTCATGACTTGGATGATCCCTCCGCCAGGGGGGGCGCCGGCAACCTGATGTCCGAGTGTTTGGGAACCAAGCAAATATCCGAACCTCTAGTCCGAATGGAAGCCATGCGGGTGGAAGTGCAGGCCCAAGCGGCCTCCGCAACTGCCTTACGGTCCCTGGAATCCCTCATTCGCCGCATGTCGTCGCTGCCGGGGCAGGGCAGCATCGTTATTCTGTCCGGCGGATTCTTCACGGAAACGCTTCGTCATGAAGTTGACCAGATCGCCGACCTGGCCTTGCGCGCCAAGGTAATCATCAACTCCGTCGACGCGCGCGGGCTCTACGTCAGCCCGGCGTTCGCCGACGCCTCGCACCGGGGTGGTGCTGTGAATGACGCGCTCGAGCTCGCAGAAATAGCGTCGATGCTCGAGATCAGCGCCCGTCGCGATTCCGACGGCATGGGAACGCTGGCCCTCAACACGGGCGGGGTCTTCTTCGAAAACAACAACGATTTGGAAGCCGGACTGCGACGGGCGGCGGCGGTGCCGGATGCCTATTACGTCCTGACGTTCTCCCCCCAGAACCTGAAGTTCGACGGCGCTTTTCATCCCCTCAAGTTGACGCTGGTTGCGCGCCGGGGACTGAACGTACAAGCCCGCAAGGGCTACTTTGCGCCTTCCAAGCCGGACGATCCCAGCCGTCAGGAGAAGGAAGAGATTCAGCAGGCGGTGTTCTCGCAAGACGAAGTGCAGGACTTTACGGTGGACCTCCACACGCAGTTCTTCAAGCCGGATCACTTTAACGCCCATGTTGGCGTGCTGAGCCACGTTGATCTCCATCAGGTGCAGTTTCGCAAGGAAGCGGACCGCAACCTTGATAACCTGGCGTTCGTCGTAGCGGTGTTCGATTTGGACGGTCATTTCCTGACGGGACAGCAGAAGGTGCTGGAACTGCGCCTGCGCCACGCGACGCTGGAGAAATATCTGCGTACCGGCATAACACTCCAATCGGAGTTTGACCTGAAGCCGGGGACTTACCTGGTGCGCCTCGTGGTACGAGACGCAGGCACCGGACAAATCACCAGCCTGAATCGCACCCTTGAAATTCCCTACTAGGATTACTCATGATTCGCTCGCGAGCTCTCGCAGTCTTTGGCGCCACCCTGTTGATCATCCTGGCCTCGGCTGGGATTTCTCCCGCCAGCGACAAGAAGCCATCCGCTCCCGCTGGCCAGACCGCTCCGGGAGTTATCCAGTCCGAATCCAACCTGGTCCTGGTGAATGTGGTGGTGACCGGCAAGAAGAAACAAGTCCTCAAGGACCTTGCGCCCCAGGAATTCCACGTTTTTGAAGACGGCGCCGAGCAGAAGATTGTGAGCTTCACGCGCGAGGCGGACCTGCCGCAAGACGCGCCCGGCCGCCAGCGCTACATGATCCTCTTTTTTGACAACGCCTCAACGGCCCCAGAGTTTCAAATGACGGCGCGTCAGGCAGCGCTCAAGTTTATCGAGATGACTGCCTCTCCGGACCGCCTGATGGCTGTCGTGAACTTTGACAACGGGCTGCACGTGGCACAGAACTTCACTTCGAACAGCGACCTGCTTGCCGCCGCCGTCCGGAATGTGCGATTTGCGGCGGCGCATACCAGCGGGTCTTCGCAACGCGGCGGAGGGGGGCATGGTGGCGCAAACCAAGCCGACATGGCGCTGCGCAACCTGCTGGAGGGGGTTCGCAACGTGGCCAAGACGCTGGGGACGGTTCCCGGGCGCAAAGTTATCCTCTTCTTTTCCGCCGGTTTCACGGTGAACTACGAGCGGCAGGCCGACCTTCAGGCCACAGTGGACGCGCTGAACAAGGCCAACGTGGGCGTGTACCCCGTGGGTGTTATGGGTGTGGCCAACAGCAGTGCTGACGCCTCATCTAGCAGGCTGCGCGGCACGGGTTGGAGCACCGCGGCGGACCAGCAGGTCTTCCACCCTCTGGCTTGGCGTACGGGCGGCTTTCCGGTGATGGATACCAACGACCTTCTGGGCGGCATGCGGGCGGTTTCCAAGGAGATGGGCGAAAATTACATTCTCGGCTATGTCCCGCCCAATGCGGCGCACGATGGCAGCTACCACAAGATTCGCGTCAAGGTGGACCGGCCGGGCGCGGAGGTGCGCTCGCGCGACGGATACGTGGACCTCAAAGGTCCCGACTTGCTCGGGGGAAAGCCCGAAGGAAAGACACTGGAAGCGCATGCCGAGAGCTACGAGGCGGGAGACATTGCCGTCTCGCTCTCAGCCCCATACTTCTACCTCAAGCCCGGGGTAGCCCTGGTGGATGTTGTTCTCTCGGTTCCCGGAACCGCGATGGTGTTTGCGAAGCAGAAGGGCGTTTACCACACCCAGATCGACGTGCTAGGAGTTGCCTACCGTGACGACAACTCGGTGGCCGCGCGCTTCAGCGACTCGGTAAAACTCGACTATAACCAAAAGACGGAAGAACAGCAGGCCGGCCCGGAACCGTTCGAGTATGAGCGCGCTTTCCAGATTGCGCCCGGATCGTACCTGCTGAAGGTGGTCCTGAGCGCCGGCGGGGAGGGGTTCGGCAAGTTCGTAACGCGGCTGGCGATTGATCCCTTTTCCGGCAATGAGTTTATCCTGGGCGGTCCGGTGTTCGGGGAGAAAGCGCTGCCGCTCGCCCCGGAGACGGAGAATCTGGACCAGGACCTGCTCGAAAACACGAAGCCCCTGATTGCCAACGGCGTGCAGATCACGCCTTCCGCTACCAATCGCTTTGCGAAAGATTCACAACCACACGTCTACGTGGAAGTCTACAATCCCCTGCTCAAAACCGGCAATGTGCGTGTTGCCTTCCAGTGTAAGATTACGGACCTGAGTTCCCATCGCGTTCTGTCTGTTTCCGACCCGATTCCCATCAACGTTTACGCGCATGCGGGAACTCCCCTGGTTCCCGTCAGCTTCAAGTTGCCGACGGGAAGCCTGTCTCCGGGCAAGTACCAGCTTGAAATCTGGGGGCGTGACTCGGCGGGCAACGTTTCCGCGTCGCGGACCGGTATTTTTTACATTCAATAAATGGGCGACGCAAGCTGGTAGCCACACTCATGGTGTTTCGCATTGTGGCACTTTCGCATCGTTGATAGCCCGAATCGAGATTGCCACGGACAGTGCTCTCCTGTCCGTGGGCTTTTCTCATGCATGATACCCCAAGGACAGTCGCACGTAATCAACTTGAATTGGCCAGGATGCAACCGTTGCTTTGTCGAAGTCGAAATTGTTGTAACTCGACCACCGCCGGAAGAACCCACGGTCAGGACTGCACTGACGGCTACCACCGCTCTCTTGACGATGGAGTCTGCGCTGTTTGAAAAGCCGCGGACCTTGGACAGCAGGTCCGCGCTACTTGCTACGCTGGAGCTGTCACTCTATTTTGCGTATCTCAGTAGGCGCTGGCACCTTACCTCTAAAACCTGTCACCTGTCACCTGCTCTTATTATTCCGCCGGCTGGAGCAGACACTCGCATTTTTGTGTCTGCGATCTCCTGAAGGGATGTTCTCTTCCGGCCGGCTGACGGAGGTTAGGCAGGACCAAATCTACAACAACCCTCTGATGCGTGGGCTGGTCAGCTCCCTGGGGGGAACGGCTGTTGTCAAGCTGGAGGTTCTACTAATTGCTGGCCGCGTCAATTCTCGGTATGGATCGGATGCGTTGAGTTCAATTTGCCAGAAGCCCCTTCGGGATCGCAGACTCCCAACGGCAGGAGCCTGCGCTAGCCCCGCAGGGCTGAACGGCGTTCGGCCTGGGAGCAGCGCCTCTGGCCGTTACCAGTTCGGTTGCGGCTCCGCCTTGCGGCGTTACTGGCTGCGGTGAAAATAAACTAGGCTCTAACTCTGGTTTAATGCTATTGACAAGAGTGTCGATATGGTATACTGTGAAGCGTGGCTTGAACGTAGGCCACGCCATGCCCATGCTGAAACCCCGCGTCATGACTCCTGCCCGCTGGGCCGCCCACCGCCGCAGCGCCCGGAATCCACCGGCCGACGCACGGCCCAAACCCGCCTGAACGGGCTGTGCAGCACGGGCGCTGCTTGCCCGGCAAGCCTTGCCAGTGCCCGAGCGAAGCCTAGAAACTGATGAAAACAATGGGCCGAGCCAAAACAAAAATATTGTAAAGCTGACAACTTATTGAAATTAAAGGCGTTGCCTTGCCTTCCTCTAATCTTATAGAAAATAAAGATAGTTAATTGACGCACGTGGGGAAGGCGAATTGAAAATTCATTCAAAATGGAGACTCCATCATCAACAATCTGGAATTTGCGGTGGTTGTTGGCAGGGTCTTAGGGAGTGGTTGGGATTGATGGCGAGCCACAGGGCGCCTCCCACCACGCAGAAGGTTGCGGAGGTCAGGAAGGCGGCGGTCCAGCCAAAGGCGGCGGCGATGGAGGGCGTGGTCATGGCGGTGAGGGCGCCGCCCATCTGGGCTCCCATATTCATGAAGCCGGAGAGCGAGCCGGCGGACCCTTTCCCCATATCGGCGGAGAGGGCAAAGTAGGCGCTTTGCGCGATGTAGAGCGAACCCGCTCCCAGGGCCAGAATCACGGTGGCCGCGGCGGCGGAGGAGACTTGGGAACCGGCAGCCATCAAAAGGCCTGCTCCCATCATGCCGAAGGCGGCCACACCGCAGCGTCCCCACCAACGGCCAAATCGCCGGCATACGATGTCGGCAATCCATCCGCCTCCCGCCGATCCCAAGGACATGCAGATGAACGGAAGCATGGTGTAATAGCTGGCGGTTTGAAGGTTGAGGTGATGAATCCGCGTCAGGTAAATGAAGAACCAGGTGAAGAAGATCGCCGGCGTGTATCCGTAGCAAAAATAGCTGAGGGTTAGGGTCCAGACGTTTCTGCTTCCCAGAATGGCGCCCCAGGAGAATTTGGGCGCGTCAAGCGGATCTCCTTGCGCAATGCCCTGATGAATCCACTTTCTCTCGGCCGCATTCAACCAGGAGTGCTGGTCAGGATGGTCGCGCGTCATCAAGTACCATCCGGCGCCGGCTGCCAATCCTATTAGAGCGCAAACCCAGAAGGCCGGGCGCCAACCCAGTTGGACCATGACGTAGCGAATGATGGGAGGCGTAAAGGCCGAGCCCGCGCCCACGCCGGCAAAGATCAGTCCGTTGGCGAGACCCCGCTCGTTAATGGGTATCCACTGGGCCACCCAACGGTTCGAACTGGGGTACATTACCGATTCGCCCATGCCCAGCAGAAATCGTACCGACCAGAACATCAGGAAGGCATGAGCGATGCCGGCAGGGAAGCTGGCCGTAAGCGCCGTGAATGCCGCCCACCACGCGGCTCCCAAAGCCAGCACCCGGCGCGGTCCCATACGGTCAACCGCCCAGCCCCCGGCGATTTGAAAGAGTCCATAGCCAAGAAAGAAGGCGCTGAAAATCCTGCCAAGCTGCGGATCACTCAGGTGGAAATCCTGCGAGATGGAATGTCCGGCAATGGAGATGTTGACGCGGTCGATGAAACTGATTCCGCCCATTAAGGCGACCCATCCAACCAGTATCCAACGAATGCGACTTGGCGCCGGGGAGTTCATAAATGGATTGGGAAAGCCTGAAGGCCAGCTTTCCCGGTAAAAGGTCCAACAGCGTCCCACGATTCGGGCCAGAAGGCAACAGGATTGAGAAAGAATTGCATAAAACGCCCAGCCACCACCTGAGTCGTCGAAGCCCGTAGATCCCTATCTTAGGGGGACAAAATACATGAGCTGCCAAAGTCAAAATGTCGTATAATCCGGCCAGTCAGGCAGGAGGCCAATTATGGGCAGTAGGGCCTTACGTGTTAAGCATTTCTGGGTTATCGTTGTCATTCTTACTCTTCCCACAATCCTATTGGGACAAAAGGGCCTCTCGCACGTCCGAGTGGTTCGATTGAGCTACGTTAGAGGCACCGTGGGCGTAAAGCGTCCAGGTTCGACGGAATGGGCCAAGGCACAAGTGAATACTCCCATCCAGGAAGGGTTTGAAATCTCGACATCCGGCGAGAGCTATGCTGAAGTAGAGTTTGAAAACGGTTCCACCGCGCGGCTGGGTGAATTCACCAAGCTGAACTTTGACCAGTTGGCCATGGATGAGGACGGGAATAAGCTGAATCGCCTGACCTTTGAACAAGGGTACGCAACCTTCCATTTTCTGCCTGACCACAACGATGCGTACAGCGTCAAGGTCGCGGAAACAACCTTGAGTCCGAACGGCAAAAGCGAGTTTCGCACGGATCTGGAACACGGCAAGGCGCGAGTGGAAGTCTTTACGGGTTCGATCGAAGTGGCGGCTTCCGCAAAGACCGTAAAGCTGGGCAAAGACAAATCCTTGGAATTTGATACCGGGCCCCAGAAGTGGCGCTCAATACCAAGCAGGGTATTGCCAAGGATTCCTGGGATAAGTGGACGTCAGCGCGAGATACCCAGGCGCAACGCTCGCTTGCGGACCAGGCGGTTCCAGCGCGAGGATCGGTTTACGGCTGGAGCGACCTCGACGCCTACGGCGAATGGGGATTCTTCCCGGGATTCGGGTATGGCTGGTCGCCTTTTGCGGCCGCCGGATGGGCGCCCTACAGCATGGGGATGTGGAGCTTCTATCCGGGCATGGGTTATACGTGGATTTCCGGCGAGCCCTGGGGTTGGCTACCTTATCACAATGGCCTTTGGAATTTCTCTCCCGGCTTTGGCTGGTTTTGGATGCCGGGTAGCGATGGGGCGTGGTCCCCGGCATTGGTCAGTTGGTATTCGGGCCCGGGATGGATCGGCTGGGCGCCACGCGGCGTGACGGGTGCAGGAGTTGTAACCACCGTCCCCGGCAGCGCAATCCAGAGCGGCACGATGATCGGTCCGAATAATGCAAACCACGTGCCGACATCGGCCGGAACCATGATTACGCGACTGCCCTTCCAGCCTGGCGGCGGAGTGATACTCTCCGGGCAGAAGCTCGCTGAGGGCGGAGAAACGACATTCAACGCGGGCTTGGGAGTCAGGCATTCAATGGCGCCGCCATCTATCCTTATGGGCGGCAGCGCGGAGATGGAGAATTCCCTGCAGGGAGGGCACTTATCTCACCAGCCCTTACGCGCGCGTTTGGGGACAACCTTGGGTGGGCAGTACGCGGTGGGCGGCTCGGTTGGCGAATTCCGCGGCGATGCCTTCAAAGGTCAACCCGCACCAGGAGGGCCAAAGGGATCGCAAGGCCCAAACTTCTCGCGTAACGCCGGTCCCGGTGGGCCAACCCTCATGCCGCACGGACAACGATCTTCAAGTCCTCCCCCAGCCGGCGGGGGGAGGATGGCGCCCAGTTGGGGTGGCGGCAGCGCCGGAGCGCCCATGCAGACCGTCGCTCCTTCCGGTGGCGGACATAATGCCAGCCCGGGAAGTGGACATCACTAAGCGTGGACGCAGACGAATTGTCCGCGGTGCCCCCTCTATCGGCGTCTTGGCGGACCTCATCCACCTTTCCTCGATTGTCACCCCCGGATACTTATTAATACGCAATAGTGTTTTGTTCATCCTATATATCTTTCTGAATAGTCCTACCTGCTTGCAACTATTTCATAATATAATTCGTCAAGGCATATAGAAGTGGATGTAGAATGCCCACAGGAGGCCTACCGTGAGATACGATCGTATTCGACGTGTACTCGTGGTTGTGGTCGCAGGGCTGATCTTTTTACCAGCAGCTCTCTTATCGCAACAGAACCCTTCCCCTGTCCGTTCGGCGCGGTTAACCTATGTCAGCGGCCAGGTGACGGTGAAGCACCCAGGCTCCACCGAAGGGATCACAGCCAAAACAAACACCCCGATCGAAGAAGGCTCTGTGGTGTCGACATCAGGCGAAGCTATTGCCAATGTGGAGTTTGACAACGGCTCCGTAATTCGACTGAGCGAACTCACCCAAGCCAACTTCACGCAGCTCACTACTGATGCGTCCGGTAACAAACTGAACGTCATCACATTGGAACAGGGATATGCGGCTTATCGTTTCATCCCTGCACGTCAGGATACGCTGAAGGTGAAGGTTGCTGATGCCACGCTTTCTCCTTACGGCAAAACAGATTTCCAAACATTTTTCAATGAAGGCAGAGTGCAGGTGCGCGTGTTGACGGGCTCAGTCGCTGTCTCGGCACATACCAGTTCCATAACTTTGGGTAAGGGAAAGTTCATGGAGTACCGGCCGTCGAACGATCCGCAGGTTGCGAAATCACACGCGCGGGTGGTTCGCCTGAGTTATGTGAATGGCACCGTGATGCTGACCCGCCCAGGTTTGGCGGAACCGGAACCGGCGACGGTGAACACTCCCATCCAGGAGGGTTTCGAGCTATCCACATCCGGCGGAAGTTATGCCGAAGTGGAATTCGAAAACGGTTCCACTGCCCGCATCGGCGAGCTTTCCAAATTGCTTTTCCATCAACTGGCGTTGGACGCCGAGGGCAACAAGTTGAACGGCATGACCTTTGAGCAAGGGTATGCCACTTTCCACTTCTTCGCTGAGCAAAACCTTCCGTCCGCATCAAAGCAGCGCGCAGACGACGGGACCGTCTATTTTCAGCCCACGGAGCACGGTGCTTATCAGGTCAAGATCGCGGACATGACGGTGACGACGGATGGTAAGTGTGAATTCCGCGCGGATCGGGACCAGGACCACTTTCGCGTGGAAGTATTCAATGGCTCGGTAGACGTCTCCACCCCGACCGCAAGTTCCAAACTCACCGAAGGCAAAATACTGGAACACAAATTTGGCGGCACCGAGGTGGCTCTCAACGTCCAAAAGGGAATCACCAGGGACGCGTGGGACCATTGGGCAGAGGCGCGCGATAAGCAGGTGCAGCTTACAGAAAAGGACGAGTTGGTCCATCCCATGGGTCCCCGCTACGGCTGGGGTGACCTTAATACTTATGGAGAATGGATTGAACTTCCCGGCCGCCGATTCGGATGGTCGCCTTACTCCCGTGCAGGATGGTCGCCTTATAGCAACGGCCGTTGGGATTGGTACCAGGGATTCGGTTGGACATGGATTTCCGGTGAACCCTGGGGCTGGCTCACGGATCATTGCGGCGCATGGGACTTCGACGCCAGCTTCGGATGGTTCTGGTCGAGTCCATTCGGTGGCTGTGGACTGTGGGAAGCGTCCATGGTGGATTGGTTTATCGGACCGGGATGGATCGGTTGGGCCCCCTCCACGGGGCGTGGCCGTCCTGGAACTGGAGGGGGGCCCGGTCGACCGCGACCCCATCCACCCGGGTCTGGTCATCCCGGCCCCGGTCCTCGACCCGGCCACAATCCCAGGGGGTTCGTGTCGGTTCCAACTACTGTGGTTCAGAATCGTCAAATGATTACACCCCAGGTCGTGAGCCATATTCAGCCAGCAGAGGGGAATGCCATTGATCACCCACCCTTTGCACCGAGCCCGCGACCTACCGGGACGGCAATCTCGGCGGCGCCTGGCGGAGCAACCACATCGCATGGCAGTTCTTTCACTGCTGCGGGTGCCTCGGCGCCGGGTGTAGCGACAACGGCCAGCAGCAATACCTCAAGTAGCACCGCAGCGCCTGCCCCTGTCCTGATTGGCGGCGGAGGGTGGGGATCCGGTCCCTGGTCGCATCACGGCAACGCGCCTTCCAGCATTTTGATGGGAGGCGATCCGTTGAAGGAGAATTTTCTGCATGGGAACCCTCTTTCCCATTCCGGCCATCAACCCTTGCGCGCGGCGGAAGGCACAACTCTCGGCGGACGTTATCAAGTTCGTGGAACGCCGGGTGAGTTTCGCGGTAACGGCTTTAAAGGTGGCGGTAATCCGGTTGGTCCCGGTCGTGCCGGTAGTCCTTTGATCGGCACCGCCTTCTCTGGCCGATCGGGTGGTGGGGTCACGATTGTTTCTCACGGCTCATCTGGAGGAGGCTCGCGCAGTGGCGGCTTCTCGGGTAGCGGTGGACCCTCAGGCGGAGCTAGTAGTGGAGGTGGCGGTGGCCACTCCGGCAGTTCGGGTGGGAGCTTTTCCGGCGGCGGTCACTCCAGCGGTGGCGGTGGAGGTGGATTCTCCGGTGGAGGTGGTGGAGGCCACTCCGGAGGTGGTGGAGGCGGTGCTAGTGCCGGTGGTGGTGGAGGTGCTGGTGGCGGCGGTGGTGGCGGCCATCACTAATCCCAAGTAATACTGGGTTTGCCGAATTGTTAGCTGTCGACTGTTAACTGTAGTTGTATTACTGAACACTGATTGTCCCTTCAAGCGTCGAGTCCCACGAACCACGGTTGATTCATATTTTGGGTCAACCGTGGTTTCGTGTTTATGCAGGTATCTCGTCAAATCGGGATTTTTCCGCAGGTTGTGCGCGGTTTCCGCGGCCCGCCGATAGCTTCCTCAACCTTGGCTCCAATGCTGGTGTGGCGTCCCCTGTAATTTCATGGGACGGGCATCTTTAATTCTCAAAGTAGGGGCACCAGGCCTTGTGCCCCTACAACACCAACCGTCCTTTCTCGCCCGCGTAAGGAATTAGCCGGGACGGCACACTGGTCCCGCATCACAAGACCTGCTTGGACAAAACATATTCCTTCTTTGACGCCGACAAGTGTTGGAACAGTCTCACGATTCGCACTGCAAATGAATAACTCTTGCCCTGGATGACATTGTCAGTTTTCGTCGCACTCCCCAATAATTACGAATTCACGCCAAAGGCAGCGCTTTGTTTTTCCGCCTTCAATTCAGAATTCTCCTTTCACCTCGTTTACGCAATTTGACGGCAGCGTGGCAATTCGTAATTCGTGATTTCCTCTATCTCACCGGAACGGGCAGCGTGTCGCGATAATCCGGATACGGCGGTTTGGGGTAAGACGGCAGGGGATTCTTCTTCAGTAGATCGAGAACCACTTCGACCGCCCGCTCCAGTTGTGGGTCATGTCCTTCCCGCACCAACTTTGGGTCAAGCTCAACCTCGACGTCAGGCGCGATCCCGTGATTCTCCACTTCCCATTGTCCCTTGGTCCCGTAGATGGCCCAGCGCGGCGCGGTAATGGAGCCGCCGTCGATCAACTGCGGGTAGCCGCCGATTCCCACCAAACCTCCCCACGTGCGCATTCCCACCAGTGGGCCCACGCCCGCTTTGCGGAAATACCACGGCATGGCGTCGCCGCCGGAACCCGCAAATTCGTTGATGATCATCGCCTTCGGTCCAAAGATGGCTTCCGCGGGTTCGGCAATGGATTCGCCCTCGCGAGTCATGATTTGGCTCATCACCGGCCGGTGCAGGTAGTCGATAATGTAATCCGCCAACTGGCCGCCGCCATTGAAACGCTCGTCCAATACCGCGCCCTGCTTCTCCACCTGGGCAAAGAAGTACCGATTGAAGTTGGTATAACCAGCGCCGGCGGTGTTGGGCAGGTAGACGTATGCCAGCTTCCCGCCGCTGAGTTGGTCCACCTTGCGCCGATTGCCTTCGATCCAATCGAGCCCCCGCAGCCCGACTTCGCTCTCCACCGGAACCACGGTCACGTCGCGCGAGCTTGAGCCATCGGGATGAGGGCCAACCTTGAGGACGGTCTGCTTTCCCGCTGTCTCCTGAAAGTAGCTGTAAACCTCCTCGCTCGCGGAAACGTCGCGACCATTGACCGCCAGCAGGTATTCGCCTTCCTTTACATTCACGCCCGGCTGGGTAAGCGGTGCATGGAGCTCCGGGTTCCAGTTCTCGCCGTTAAAGATCCTGGCAAAGCGATAGCGGCCGTTATCGATGGTGTAGTCCGCTCCCAGCAGTCCGACTTTCACCTCGGGAATGTCCGGGTGCTTGCCGCCGCTCACGTACATGTGGAGAACATTGATGTTGGCGAGCATGTCGCCCAGAAGATAATTGAAGTCGGCGCGGCTGGTGAGGCCGTCAACGAAGGGCGCATAGGCCTGCTCGGCTTTCTTGATATCCAGCCCGTGGAAGTGGGGATCGTAGAAGAAGTCACGCTCAATACGCCACACCTCGTGGAACATCTGCTTCCACTCTTCGCGAGGGACTACGTAAACTTCCATCGCGCCGGTATTCAACCCGCCTTTACCGGCTTGGGGTGGTTTATCCGCCGGATTGATGAACCAGTGCTCGCCTTGGCGGTAGAGAATCTTCTCGCCGTTAAACGAAAGGTCGAAACCTTCCACTTCATCCAGTATTTTTTCCGTCTTGCGGGTCTTCAGATCAAACCTCTGGATGGAAGAGGATGGCGGTCCGGGATTCGAACCGACATCAACAAGAGGTCCCTCCGCCAAATAGAGGACCCCTTCTTTCCCTGCCACCAGGCTCTGGTAATTGCGCGCGGGAATGGGGAGCGCCAGGATGCGTTGGCTGAGGCCGTCAAAATCAATCTGCACCTTGACGGGTTCTGGCTTCTTACCCCCTTCTTTGGCTTTGTCGCCGTCGGCGCCCGGCTTGCCGCCATCGTCCTTCTTGACTTCGGGCTTTTCCTCGTCGCTTTCCGGAGCCAGGGGCGATGGCAGGTCTTTGCGTAACACTGCTAGGTAAACGCTGCGCGTAACGGGATGTTCTTCGCTGGTCATGTCGAGCCAGCCCGTGCTGAGCCCCATATTGGTACTGGCGGTGAAATAGAGATGTTTCCCGTTCTTGTCGAAGACCGGGTAGAGCGCATCGCTCATGCCATCGGTCACCTGGGTGGCCTTTTGGCTTTCCAGCGAATACACGTAAACCGCCCGCATGTGATTTTCGAGTTGCAGCGTATAGGTCAGCCACTTGCTATCGGGTGACCATTGCACATTGAATTCCTGCAGCGGCGAATCAAAACGGTCGGTGGATACCTTGATAGGTGTAGGATGATCGACGTCCAGGTACCAGAGGTTTAGCCGCTTGTCGTTGTAGGCAATCTTCTTGCTGTCCGGCGACCACGTAGGTGCATAGAAGAATGAAGAAGGCGTGCCCAAGTCAATTTTCTTCGTAGGCCCAATGATGTTCTGATCGTGGATGTGGAGCGCGTACTCTCCCGACTCATCGGAGAAGTAGGCGATGGATTTGCCATCCGGCGACCATGCCGGGTCTCGCTCCGCCGCTCCGGGCGTGTTGGTAAGGTTCCGCACATCCCCTTTTTCCGCAGGCACGGTCAGGATTTCTCCATGGGCTTCGAGCACCGCGCGAACGCCGGTGGGAGAAATGCGCGCGTTCATAATGTGGCGGCCGTTGATCTTCTCAAAATGCGGGCGGATCTGGGGCATGTCACCCGCCACGTGAATGGAAACCTCATGCGTCTTGCCGGAATGCAGATCGTAAATGTGAATAGAGCCGAATTGTTCGTAAACAATTCCGCCGGGGCCGGCGGAAGCGGACTTGAGATCGAATCCATCATTCTTGAAGAGGGCTTTCACCTGCTGGGTCTTGGTGTCGAAAGAAAACAATGTAACGGGCCCCTCGCGATCGGAGAGGAAGTAGATGCGATCGCCAATCCACATGGGATCAAAATCGTTGGAGGCTTCGCGCGGAATCCGCGTCACACTGGAATCTGCAAGATCGGCGATCCAGAGAGGGGCGGCATGACCACCGCGATAGTGCTTGATGGCAACATAGGCATCAATGGCGCCGAGACGCCGGTTCCATTGCGGCACGTAGACAATGTGGGTTCCGTCCGGAGAGTAAGAGCCTTCCACTCCCATGGGTAGGGGGAGCGGCGTGGGGGGGCCACCCGTGGCCGGAACGGTATAGAGCCGCTCAAAACGCGAATAGCTGCTGCGAGTCGAGCGGAACAGCACGCTGCGGCCGTCATTTGTCCAACCCACGGCCACATCATAGCTGGGAAAGTAGGTGAGGCGCCGCGGTTCCCCGCCGGTGGCGGCCACCACATAGACATCATCGTTCCCATCGTAATTGCCTGTATAGGCGACCATGCTTCCATCGGGCGAGAAGATGGGGCGGCTCAGAACTCCCGTGCCGGTTACGAGTTGCTGTGCGTCGCCGCCTGCCCGGCTGACAATCCAGATATCACCTCCGAAAGCAAAAGCAATCTGAGTTTTGCTAAGCGTCGGGGTTTGCAGAAGTAACGGCCCGGAATCCGCCGCGAACATCAGAGTGGAAGCAAACAAGAAGAGTAGGGTTGCCAGCATCAGACGGCGCATAGATTCTCCCAAGTTGAGAAATTGAAATCTGCCAAGGCGTCATGGATATCACGAAACAATCGAATCAGGAAGCAGGGATCATCCCAGATTTCCATTTAGAATGCTAAGCGTACCACCACAGATTGTAAAGCTTAGCCCCTCCAAACCCTGGCGAGAAATGCGGCATTTCGAGCAGTTGTGATGAACGAATGCGTGTACTGCGCCGTTAAGACGAATCAAAGTGTCAGCCTGCGCGAAGCGCTTTGGAGTGCGACCGCGAAGCTGCCGCCTTTTGATGAGTGCGATCTGCTCGCGATTTGAAGGTGGTGGCCGACGCTACGGCATTCCAAGGCGGTGGCTGCTGCCACCGCACTCCAAGGCGCTTCGCGCACTCAGCTTGCATGAGGTGCCTTTTCCCTAGCGCGTCTCTACGACTTCAGATGACATATCTAGTTACGGCTATGCCGCCTTGCGCTGGGGAGAACTCCCGCCCAAGGCACGGGGACGACGCCCTATGCTGCGAACGGCTGCCCCATAATTCGCCGCCGCGCGCAGGTGATGGTAAATTTGTGTACAATGCGAGTCTCCGTTGGAAGAGAGGGACTTCTAATGACTCATGAACATCAATTTGGAAACTCAGACCCTGCGGGGGAATCTGCTGAAGGCAACACCTATGGACCCGAAACGGAATCGTTGCCAAAGGGCCCGAACCGCCGCAGCATGTTGAAGTCCCTGGCGGTTACTGCTGCCGGACTTTTGCCCGCGGCACTGTTAGGGGCGGGCGTGCAGGTCCGAAGTGCGTTTGCGAAAGGGAATGGCGCCACGCTCCCGGTCAAGAATCCCGCCTGGTTCGGCTTTAACCTCTTGGAGTACTTTTCCACGGACCCGGATTGGATGAAGTACTTCCCCTACAAGAATGATGGAATGTTCCGGGAAGACGATTTCCGCTGGATCCGCGATTGGGGTTTCAACTTTGTTCGTCTGCCCATGGACTACCGGTTCTGGACCAACGTGGACGATTTGACCACGATTAACGAGAAGCAGGTGGAGCCCCTTGACCGCGCCATCCGCTTGGGCGGGAAATACGGGATCCACGTCAATATCTGCCTGCATCGAGCGCCGGGTGAATGCATTTTGGATGGTATGGATGAGGCCGTCACCGGCATCCACATCACCAAAGAGAAGACCAGCGTTTACGAGGACGCGCGCACGCTGGACGCGTTTGTGCACCAATGGACGTACTTCGCGCAACGTTACCGGAGCATCCCCAATGAGCGGCTCAGCTTCAACCTGGTGAACGAACCGAAATACCGGACCACCGCGGCGGAGGAGGTTGAGCTTAAAACCCACGATCCCCAGGACTCCTTCAGCCGCGAGTTCCGCCACCATCGCGAGCTCCAATACGTGCGGGTGGCTCGCGCTGCCATCGACGGCATCCGCGCCCACGACCCGCAGCGCCTGATCGTCACGGATGGCTATCCGGGTGCGAACTCGCCCATTCCGGAGCTTTTTGACACCCACATCATCCAAAATTGCCATACCTACATTCCCACGCCGTTGACGCACTATCAATGCGAATGGGCGCGTAGCTTCTTCCCCCCTGATACTCCTGTGCCCACGTGGCCGCTCAAGGATCGCCAGGGACGCATTTACGACCGCGCCGCATTGGCCGCCATTTTCCAGCCCTGGGCCGATCTGCCACGGCAGGGAATTCCCATTCATTTCGCGGAAATGGGCGCTTACAAGCACACCCCTCCCCATGTCGTGTTGGCCTGGTTCGACGACACGCTCAGCGTGCTCAATGACTTGCACACGGGTTGGGCACTGTGGAATTTCCGCGGACCCAACGGAATCCTGGACACGGAGCGTGCTGGAACCAGGTTCGAAGACTGGCATGGCCACCAACTCGACCGCCCGCTTTTGAATCTGCTACAGAAGAGGATGAAGATGTGAATGAACTCAGATTGAGACAAGAGTGCGATACAATACCCCGGAGGTGTTCACGTGCAGGTGAATTCCAAGGCTGGCAAACTCGCCGACGCCAGAGAACTGCTCAATGTCCCCAAGCTCATAACGGCTTATTTTAGCGAGCACCCTGACCCTTCCATCACAGAACAACGCGTTTCCTTTGGCACTTCGGGCCACCGGGGGTCAGCACTAAGGTGCAGCTTCAACGAAGACCATATTCTGGCCATCAGCCAGGCGATTTGCGAATACCGGAAACAACAGAAGGTTGAAGGCCCCCTCTTTATTGGCAAGGACACTCACGCGCTTGCCGAGTGCGGATTGGTGACGGCGCTGGAAGTTCTTGCCGCAAATGGCGTCGACGTGATGGTGGATGCCGCCGGAGGATTCACTCCCACTCCTGCCATCTCCCACGCCATTTTGAGCTTCAATCAGTCGCGGTCCGCAGGCCTTGCCGATGGGATTGTCATTACGCCGTCGCACAATCCTCCCGAGGATGGCGGCTTTAAGTACAACCCCCCGCACGGAGGTCCGGCGGACACTGGTGCGACAAAGTGGATCGAACAGCGCGCCAACAAACTGCTGGAAGATAACCTTCGCGAAGTTCGGCGTGTCCCTTACGCGCGAGCATGTTCAGCCGCAACGACTCATTCGCACGATTATGTTGATGCCTATGTGAAGGACCTTGAGGCCGTGGTGGATATGGCGGCCATCAAAAGTGCTGGGGTGAAGATCGGCGTTGATCCCCTGGGTGGCGCGAGCGTTGCGTACTGGGTACCCATTTGCGACCGATACAACCTCAATCTGACCGTCGTCAATGAACTTGTGGACCCGACTTTCCGGTTCATGACCCTTGATTGGGACGGAAAGATCCGCATGGACTGCTCCTCGCGCTACGCCATGGCGAGCCTGATCGCGCGGAAGGGAAGTTTTGATGTGGCCTTTGCCAACGATACCGATGCTGACCGGCACGGAATTGTGACGCGCGAGGGCGGCCTGATGAATCCCAACCACTACCTTGCCGTGGCGATTGACTACCTTTTTCAGAACCGCAAGGGCTGGGCGGCCTCGGCGGCGGTGGGCAAAACGGTGGTCAGCAGCAGCTTGATCGATCGTGTCGCCCAGCGCTTGGGACGCGCGCTGGTGGAAGTGCCGGTGGGATTCAAGTGGTTTGTCGAGGGCCTTTCCAGTGGCTCCCTGGGCTTTGGCGGAGAGGAGAGCGCCGGGGCGTCATTCCTCCGCTCCAACGGACGCGTTTGGACCACGGACAAAGATGGCCTCATCCTAGGCCTGCTGGCGGCCGAAGTAATAGCTAAGACCGGCCGCGACCCGGCAGAGCATCATCGCGCGCTGACCACGGAGTTTGGCGAAA
>Ga0182027_10005044_pt1 | contig 20210 bp, 10 predicted proteins | sample 712E1DmetaG_FD_121300 | JGI IMG/M metagenome (GOLD analysis project Ga0182027, IMG submission 121300) | Permafrost microbial communities from Stordalen Mire, Sweden - 712E1D metaG (Illumina Assembly) | ecosystem: Environmental > Terrestrial > Soil > Wetlands > Permafrost | place: Sweden...
GGGCACGGAATCGCCCGTACACGGCAAGGTCAGGTCTCCAAAGCTTTTGGCCGGCATCGGCGCCGCAATTTTTCTGTTGTTCTTCATCGCCAGTGAAGCACTGGCAACAGTCGTAGCGCTTCGCCACTAATTCACACCTGGGCAATTGCAGCAGCACCCAATGCCGCCCGCATCCTTAGAAGTCAGGAGTCGCAATGTCCGCATCGAATCTCACCACGAATGCGCAACCGGGCACATCGATTCGGCGCGTGCAATGGCCTGCGGTATTTGGAACAGAATCGGCATTGCCCCTGCTGACGGCGCCCAGCCCTTCACGTCCGTGCCGGATCGCGGTCGTCGGCAATCATCTTCCCCGGCAATGTGGAATCGCAACATTCACCACCGATTTGTGCGATGCGATCGCCGCCGAGTACGGAGCCTCTGCCCTGCAGGTGGCAGCCGTCAACGACCCGCAATCCACGTACCTCTACCCCGCGAGGGTGCGGAGCCAGATCGCCGAAGACGACCTCGCCTCCTATAGAGCAACCGCCCATTCTCTCAATGCGCGCAATGTCGACGTGGTGTGTTTGCAGCACGAGTACGGGATCTTTGGTGGAAAGGCTGGCAGCCATGTCCTGGAGTTGCTGCGGTACCTCACCATGCCGGTAGTCACAACGCTCCATACCGTTCTCTGTCAGCCCGATCCCGATCAGCACAACGTCATGCTACAGATCGCCGCCCGCGCCGATCGGCTCATTGTGATGAGCGAATACTCTGCCCGCGTTCTGCAGGATGTGTTTGGAGTTTCAGCAGCGAAGATCGACTTGATTCCTCACGGCATCCCCAACTTGCCTTTTGTGGAGCCGGAGGTTTACAAAGATGCGCTCGCCATCGGGGGCAAGCTTGTATTGCTCACCTTCGGCTTGCTCTCTCCCAACAAGGGATTCGAAAACGTGATTCAAGCCCTGCCGCGCATCCTCGCCCGCCACAAGAACGCTGTCTACGTCATCGCGGGCGCAACTCACCCGCACGTCAGGGCTCGCGAGGGAGATCGATATCGGGATCAGTTGCAGGCAATGGCCAGGGAACTCGGGGTTGAGCGCCAGGTGATCTTTCATAACCGCTTCGTCACCCCACAGGAGATGGCTTCACTGGTTGGTTCAGCCGACATCTACATCACGCCGTACTGTCACGTGGCGCAGGCTGTATCGGGAACCCTGGCCTATGCCATGGGCGCCGGCAAGGCGATCATCTCCACGCCCTACTGGCACGCCGCCGAACTCCTCGACGACGGACGCGGAGTGCTGGTTCCCTTTGAGAATCCGGCTGCCATCGCCGCTGCGGCGATTAAGCTGCTGGACGACGATGCGGAACGTTTCGCGATGCGCAAGCGAGCCTACCTCTACGCACGCAAGATGGTCTGGAACCAGGTGGCGCAGTCTTATATGCGCTCCTTCTCGCGGGCACAACTCCAACACGCGCAACCTGCGCACCTGGGTTTCCCCGCCCAGGCTGTCGGGAAGATCGCGGCAAGCAGAATCTTGACCGCCTGAACGTTGTGCTTTCGGTAGATCCTACTGCGCTGCTGTGGAGGGCAGGCCCTGCGTGCGTTGCGGTCAATATTGGCCAGCAATCCCCGGGGCGACTGCGTAAGACTGGCCCTTGATTGGCACGCCATTAACCCCAGGCCTGCCGGATTTCCCGGCGTGCAACTTCTCGTGAAGCCGACAACACAAAGAGGTTGCATCATAACCGCAGTGCAAATTAGTCGGAGAAACTCGCGGAGAGAAATGAAACTTCTCAAGGGAATAGGAATAGCACTGTGCCTCGGCGTACTCTGTCTTCTCGTGGCTCCGAAAACAAAAGCCGACGAGCAGGGCAGTAAGACTGTTGTCACCTTCACCGTGCCTGTCGAAGTCCCGGGCGTTGGCGCCCAGACTCTGCCGGCGGGCACTTACCTCTTCAAGGCTCTCGATTCCTCCCAGGATCGGGACATCATCCAGATCTCCAATCCGGACGGGACTCATGTGTTCACCACATTTGTGGGAGTTCCGAACTCTCGTCTGAAAGCTCCTGACTTGATTACGGTCATGTTTACCAATCGTCCTGCCTCAGATCCGCAAGCTCTGAAGGCCTGGTACTGTCCGGGTCGTACATGGGGCGACCAGGTTGTTTATGAACAGCCCAGGGCCACCCAACTGGCAAAGGAAACTAATGAGCCGGTCCTCTCCACCTCTGTCACTCTAGCCGCTGCGTCCGTCGAAGTTTTAAAAATGGCTCCGATCGGGGCAGTTGGCCCAACCGGGGAAACAGTTGCTCTGGCCCAGATTGTGGACGCTCCTCTCGCGGTTGCTCCCGCGCTTGCTGTTGCCGCAGAATCTACGGCTTCACCAGCGCCTGTTGCTGCGGTAGAGCCTGCGGCCGTAGTTGCCTCTCCGTCCGCACCAGCGACTACGGTTGCAGTTGCATCTGTGCCCACGGCTGAGACGGTAACTGCAACGGAGCCCACAGTTTCTGCTGGGCCCGCGGTTGCGGTTGTACCTCCGCCCGCACCTGCGCCGACGGTTGCAGCAGAGCCTGCTGTCGCACCAGTTCCTATGGTTGCAGTAGAGCCTGTTGTGGCACCAGCGCCCGTTGCTGTGGTGGAGCCTGTGGCCACACCAGCGCCAACTGTAACAGCAGTGCCTGCGGTTGCTGTATCGCCTGAAGTGGCCTCGGCCACCCTGCCTCAGACAGCTAGTCTTCTTCCGCTTATTGGATTAGTTGGACTGCTTATGCTGGGTGCAGGCTTTCTTCTGACGAGTCTCGTGAAACGCCGTGTGTAAATCAAGCTAGAGTTAGATTGCACGGAGCCTTACGCGATCCGGAAACGGTCTGTGGAACAGGAGGCGGTACGCGAGTGTCGCCTCCTTTGCCCGTTCCGGCGCAGGTTCTTCACCCGCACCGGAGATAGCGCCGCCTTTAACATTCCTCCCAGTGACGGCAGAGGCACACGATGATGATGACCGTAACTGCGAAGCAAGTCATTGCAATACGGGGCTGTCTGTTTCTTCGCTGGACGCGGAGGCTGCTTTTCCTTACAGGCGCCCTTGCGATCTCTTATGTTGCGCTGACTCTGCTCCATGCAAAGCTCTTCCAGGACGCCGCGAACAACACTCTTGAAGAACAGATCTTTGCGCAAAAACAACAAGAAGTGAACCTGTCAACGGTCGTTGCCAAACACGGCGACGTCCTGGGCCGCATTGAGATTCCCCGCCTTAGGATGATGACCGCAATTCTTGAGGGAACCTCAGCGCGTACTCTGCGACTCGGTGTAGGACACATTGAAGGCACTGCTCTTCCTGGTGAGCCGGGAAACGCCGGAATCGCCGGTCATCGCGATACGTTCTTCCGCGCCCTCAAGGACATTCGCGTCAACGACGAGATCCAGATTCAGACCGCAACTGGCCTTTCTCGCTACCAGGTCGATTGGGTACGGATCGTCTCGCCTGACGATACCGGAATTCTCGTCCCCTCGGTTAAGTCTTCCATTACGCTCATAACCTGCTACCCATTCCACCTTATCGGCGCTGCTCCGGAACGATTTGTCGTGCATGCTTACAAGGAGCAGTAGCGTCCAACGGCGCACGCATGGAAGGCATTGAAGCTTCGCTCTTTTTACCTTCTTCGGCCTCGACGCCATCATCAGGAAGTGGATAAACAGCCTCAAGGTGGCCACCGTCGGCAATCCGGGCATGCGTATGCCTACGCTGCTCGGCGCGATACCAGGAATGTCGGCATTCGCTACCAGGATGATGAAAAAAGATTGAGAAAATAGACATTTCTCCGGTCGGTGAATTCATCACCATGATTCACGATGCGGGCTGCGAGATCTATGCCTGCCGCGCCATCGTGGATATGTTCCACATCAAAAAAGACGACTTCTGCGAAGAGGTGGATGGCGCCATCTCGGTGGGCCAGTTTTACGAGAAGGCGGCCGGCGGTCAGATAATCTTCACCTAAGCAGATCCAAGAGAAGTGACCGGGATGCTTGGTTTTTTTCAAAACACACATGGCGCCGCGGAAGCTGGCGCCATGTGGAACAGCGGGTCGTGGGGTGGTTCAGGTCGATGCCGCCTGCCGTTTCCTGTGGCGTCCCCACTTGCTCGGGAACTTGCGGGCCTGATTACGCACGAGCCGATGATCGTCGTTGACTATTGTCCATACATGGACAAATACGGGCCCGCATCGGGAAACCTGTGGGGCCTTTTTGTAATTGCAAGACAGATCTGAACAGCTGAGTTCGCTCGTCTAAACTGGCCCAGCGGCGAAACGTGCGCGAATCGTGGAAGGCTTCTTCCACGCCGGGGTCCGACAGGTTAAACCAGTGCTGCAAAAAGCACGTCTCCAGCAGAATCGCCAGACCTAATTGCCCTTGCACTCGGCATATCATTCCATTCAAGCAGGGAACTGGCTTGGAACTTGTGCAGAGTGTAATTAGAAGCGCCAGCGTTGCACGTCGCGTTCAAACTTTGCTAGTTGCTTCTCGTGGCGCCATTGTAGCGTAGCCTTTGTGCTTTTCGACAGGAATGCCTTGCAAGCCGCCGAGGGATTGTCGGAACCAAGCTGGTCGTGGCTACAGGCCTCTACAGGCACGCCAATCTGCAGCTTTTCCCATAGGCTCTGACCGGGAAGAAACGTGACCTGCATTCCTGTGCGCGCGACGTACTTGAGGTCCTTGTAGTCCAGCTTGTGTTCATATGCGGCGCGTACATACTCGTTGGAGAGATCGACGCGCGCCATCCCGGTATTGTCGGTGGCAATGGTAACCGGTACGCCAGCAGCGCGGTACAGATTGAGCGGATGATATGAGCCGTTCGCCCCGAATCGATCATTGCTGGTGAGGTTAATCTCCACGGCGATATTGTCGCGGGCCATGCGTGCGAGAGTGCCAACCGCGTCGACCTCGAACGGGATCGACGCGCCGTGGCCGATCCGCTCGGCGCCGGCGATCTCGATGGCGTTCTTCAGGTGATCTACGAGTGCGTACGGCGGTGCCTTGCCCAGAGTTTGTTCGCCCGCGTGGAGCGCACGGTGGACGCGCGGAAATTTTGACCCCACGAAGCCGATCATCTCCATGTTGAGATCATAGTCGTCCAGAGCGCTCTCTTTGTCCTCCGGTCCCACGAGATGAAAGCCGACATAATTCGGATCGCTATCGGCCAGCATGAACGCCATCATAGTAGCCTGAAACACCTGATCCTGAGGGTCGCCCCGCCGGGTATAACTCAGAAAACGTACTTCCAGATTGCAGGCCGGCTCCGCCTTGGGCGTGCCGCAGCCCAACACTTTATCGGCCTTCGCTTTGTAGCTTTCAAAATCCGCGATCGCATGCTGGACCACTGGCTTCAGTTTGGGAAGCGCACGGTTAAAGGCGCCTTCCATGTCCTTCGGATCCCATTGTGGATCCTTCACTGCCGAAGCTGTTTTGTCGAGAATGTCTGGCTGGTAGATGAATTCGGTATAGGTCTCGTGATCGTTGGCAGCCAGCCTGCGCGACAGCACCATGCTCTCGCTCGGCACCAGAACCGAAATCGCGTAGATTGCCGGGAAGCCCCCGCCTCCCGTGGATCCGCCCGGAACGTCGTAGCCGATTCCGCGGCGATAGGTCCGCCTCGAAATCACATCCATGAATCTCTCGTACCGGCCGGGATCGCGCATCCCCATGCCCTTCAATTCATCCTCGGGAGTGCGGCACGGCGGCGGGGTGATCTTGGCGGCCGTGAAATCGGCACAGAAGCCGTGCTCCGCAGCCATCTTCACGTAGCTCTCGGTGTAGACACTGCCGTCCAGATGGTTGTGCAGGTTGGCGCCCTTTGGCATTGCCTGAAGAAAGACACGCAGGCGCGACTGGTCTGCGGCAACGCGATTGAATACCGCTGCGGCGCCAGCCTCGTCCGATGACGGCGTGGTTGGCGTCTGGGCGTAGCCCGTGGCCGTCATGCCCGCAAACATCGCTGCCATGCCGGCCAACACAACACCGCTCTTAGCGAGCTTGTAATGTGATTCCATCGGTAAGCTGTCCTCTCTTGTTATCGAGCGCCCGTCAGATTGTCTGCCGGTGTGCAGGACTACGCAAATGTGCCGCAGCAGCCAATGTTGCGGCATGCCGCGGCACGTTGCGTCTTTTTCTATTTAGTACAGGTACTTCAGCGCGAACTGAACCTGCCGATTTGACATGACCGTCGTCGAAATTTGACCAAAGGTCGCGTCGCCGTATCCCTGGTCGGGTAGCCCAAATTGCGAGTGGTTCAGGATGTTGAAGAACTCTCCTCTGAACTCCAGATTCTGCTCTTTGAAGGTTCTGAACTTCTTGTACATCGAGAAGTCCAAGTTGGTCCGCTGCGGCCCAGAGCCCAGTGTACGCGGCGAGTTGCCGAGCTGTTGAGACGTCGGTGTGGCAAAGCACGAGGTATTGAACCAGTGGCTCACCGTCTTGGCCCCCGCATACAGGCTGCATCCAGAAACAAAGTCGGGGCGGTTGGTGACGCCCGAGCCCGATGTGTTAGTGGCCTGCGTAAACGCCATCGGGAAGCCGCCGTGCGAAGTGATAATGCTGTTTGCCTGCCATCCGCCGACAACTTCATCGAGCACGCGGCCGGAGTGATTCAGGAAACGGTGGCCAGTGCCGAAGGGAAGCGCGTAGAGCACGCTCGCCGTAAAGCTGTTGCGCAACTGCAGTGGCGACGAACCGCGGTCGGCCAACGGAGAAATTGCTGTGCCGGCGGGATTACCCGGAGAGGAAACAAGCACCGGGCTGCTGTGGTAAAAACTCGGTCCCAGGGTGAGCGGAAAATATGTGGACCCAGGAAGAGTTGTTACCGCCTCTGAGTAGCCGTTGGTTAACGCCTGGCTGTAGGTGTAGGAACCGAGGAGATAAAACCCGCTCATGCGGCGCTCGACCTTGGCCTGGAGGGAGTTGTAGATCAGCCATCCGTTTGAATCGATATCGGCAATCGTGTTCAGCGTGGTGAAGGGACGGCGTGCGGCGGTGTTGTTGCCTGCGCCTGGAGCCGAGCCGTTGAACGAGCCGATGTTGTTGAATAGCCGCGTCGCATGGGTTCCAGCGTAGGACACGCTCATGACCGCGCCTTTCAAGCCCTGTTGGAGATGGAGGTTGTATTGCTGCACCAGGCCCTGTTTGAAATTGCGGTTCATGGCGACAATGGATCCGGTATAGGTGGTTGGGTTTGCCGGCTGGCTGTTGTCAGGGAAGCCGTTGTTCGCAGCGCCTACGATCAGCGTGCGCGTGGGATTGATGTCGTTGGTTGTGAACGTATAGGTGTTGGTATACGGCGGGTTCTGATGGATGCCGGCCGACTGCCCGAGGTGCGAGGAATCGTTGAAGATGCCGTAGCCGCCACCGATCACGGTGTTGTGTTCGGGACCGAACGGACTGAAAGAAAATCCGAAGCGCGGCTGAATGTTCGAGAAATCCGTATGGATACCGGCGTATTTGTCAGAAGCCACCGTGCCGGTATAGGTTGATGCCTGACGCCCGGCAACGTAATAGGTCCCAGTTTGCGTATCGAAATTGGCAATGCGTCCCTGCGCTTCGGTCAGCGGAGTTGCTACCATGTAGGCCACGCCCAGGTTCAGCGTAAGTGACGGCGTAATCGACCAGTTGTCCTGCGCATAGCCGCGGTATTCTTTCCAGCGCCGTCCGATGATGCCGCTGTTCACCTGGTTTTGGCGGTTGCCCGAACTCGGATAGCCCAGCAGCACGCTCGCGATCGGATTGCCGTTGGCGCCGGTGATGCCGCTGGCCGGATCCGTAATCGTCGCGGCAAAGGATGTGCTCGTGCTATAGGCCGTGAAGTTCTTGGTGAACCCCATCTGGCCATGAAAATACGTTTCTCCCAGACCGTTGTTCTGCATCGGCCTGAAATCGAATCCGAAAGTGAAGCTGTGTTTTCCCCTCACCACACTTAGCGAATCGAAGTAGTGGAAGATATTGGTTCCACCCTGATACGGCGAATACAGCCGATCTCCAATCGGGTTGAATCCTGTCATGCTGATCAGCGTCATGCCAGAGGTTGCAAGGTCGCCCAGGTTCGCGCCGTTAATGCCCAGGTTCGCCGCCTCCGATATGCCGTACCCGATGCCGCGAATCGTGTTGTAATCGCGGTTGTATCCGGCGGCCATCTGGTTTACAACGTGGGCGGAGAAGATGTGCGTATCGGAGAGTGCGAAGTTCCGCACCCGAGCCCGGAAGTAGGTGGTGCTGGTGTAAGACGACTTGGCGCCGAAACCAGGCAGGCCCGAAGGATTGAACTGCTGGCCATTGTCCCAGCTGAACCGCCCGAACAAGTGATCGTTTGCGCTCAATTGGTGATCGATGCGCACATCAAACTCGTCGTCGTTCATCGTGCGCACCGGGCTTGCCGTGTAGTTGTAAGAACCGGTCAGGCCTGAAGTCCCGGCCGGGGACGGCGCGGGGAAAAGATTCAGAATTGCCTGGCCAACGGGGCTGATCTCGCCGGCGGGAATCTGGTAGGTCGCGAGCGTCGTGTTGTAGTAACTCTTGCGCGACGAGGCGTTGCTGGCCGCCAGCGAAGTGGTCGGATCGAAGATAGGATTAGTGAAGATGTGATTCTGCGTTTGCTGCGTCGTCGGAACCACGCTGAGAATCGGCGCGCCCTGCCGAACGCGGTTGCCTTGGTAATCGGTAAAGAAGAAGGTCTTGTTGTGGAAGATCGGGCCGCCGATGGATCCGCCGAACTCATTCTGACGGTACTTGCCCTTCTTCACCGGGTCAAAGTAGTTTCTTGCATCCAGATAGTCGTTGCGCAAGAATTCGAATGCCGAACCGTGAAAACTGTTGCTGCCGGACTTGGTCGACACCAGCACCGTGCTGCCGCCACGGCTTCCGTACTGCGCCGAGTAGTTGAACGTCAGCACATTGAATTCCTGAATCGCGTCCACCTCTGGCAAAAAGGCGACGCCGCCGCCCGTCAATTCGTTGTCGTCGACGCCGTCCAACCGCCAGTCGTTCGTGTTCTCAGCCATGCCCTGTACCGACAGGGATACCGAGCCGCGGAAAGACACTTCGCTGCTGGTGCCCTGATTCAGAAAGTCGGTTGTCTGTTCCCCGCGAACCGTTCCCGGAGTCAGAAGGGCAAGTTGCGCAAAGTCGCGTCCGTTCAGCGGCAGGTTGGCCACCTGCTCAGCGTGAACGGTTTGGCTCAGCGTCGGATCGGCCCTCTCTACCTGCGTTTCAGCCGCCTCGACGCTTACTGTGGTGGTTATCCCCCCGGGATGCAGAACCAGCGACAGGGTAAGATGCTGCTGGCCTTCCAGCGCGGTGTTCGTGATCTCGAGCGGCTGGAAGCCCTCGTGCTCCGCCTTGATGCTATAAACACCGATGGGCAGCAGTGTGAACGAGAACGATCCGTATCCATCGGTGGTTGCGCGGCGCACTTCATTCGTTCGTTGATTTGTCAACGTAACGCTGGATGCGGGCAGAGCACCACCGGCCGTATCTGCAACCGAGCCGGCGATCGAACCGACCGATTGCGCACTAACCCATTGCCCGATGAAAAGCAAGGCGATGAATGTGAGTACGATTCTGAGAGTGAGTACACGAATGCGCGATGCTGGCATGGAACCTCCAAAATACAACCAAGATAAAGGTGGAATGCCGAATCAGAAGGAAAGTGCGGCAGAGATCAACGGCATTTGACCTATCCTATATTTCTGTTCGGGGCACGTCAAGGAAGCCGGTTCATCTTTTGCCGGGCGAATTCGATCATAGCGTTTCAATAAGCTGCTCTGCGCATTGTGGAAACCGGCCTCGATTACCCGCAGGTAGGGAGGCATCAACGCACTCATGCGCGGCTTCTCGATGCCCAACCGAGGATGAATTTTGAGGTGAATGCGGAGCTGAACGTAGCGATAGGCGCATCCACCATGGCAAGACCTCTGAGCGGTCGCCTCTGATTCAGAGGTGGTGACTCCCATAGACTCGTATAAGCGTAGCTCTCTCGCTGCAAAAGTTGTAGGACTCCGCGCTCACGGTCCGCATGTGTTGGTGCATGGCCCTCATCCACTCCCCCAGATGGCATGGCAAAGTTGCCGAGAAAGTGAACTGAGCTATCGTACTGTTATTCTTGGCGAGCGAATACCCAGTTATCCGAGGTCCGTTGCCGGCTTGTTTCTTGTTGTTCTGCCTGTTATAGAGAGACGGACAAACTCTGATCTTCACCCTACCAATAGTATTCAGCAACGATTTGCGGCGGACCAGGCTCGCCTTTGATGACGTCGATCTTCAAAACGATCTGCACATTTTTGTTTGGATCGCGCAAGCTCCTAGACAAAGTGTTCAAATAGGCAGGATTGGTTACAAATTCACCGGCAGCTTGACTCCCATGCATCGCCAGGCCGCCAACAATAACCGTGATCTGGCCTGATAGCGGATTCCTGGTTCGGGTAACCAGTGCGTAATCGTCACTGGATTCCGAGTAAGGGAGTCCCCACAGGGTACTCCAATTCCTGCGCTCTGGATGTTGCGAGTCTTCAATCCATACTTTTTGGCTGGCAAAATCCATCCGCGGATGGAATCGGAGTGTTGAAACCAGCCGCAGCGTCCAGGAATTCTCCAGTACGCCGACCAAAATCACCGGGCCGCCCCGCAGGTCGGCCAGGGTGACATTCTCAGAGGAGCGCAGCAGAGAATGCACTTGGTGCTTTGTCAACATTTCGGTGATGCGCGTTATCTGGACCGCATCGGTCAGGGTGAGCGCAGGCCAATCCATGAAACCGGACTCTGGAGTTGGAGGCTGTGCCGCTCCGTTGACGGTGTCTGCCATCTGGAGCGTAAATCGCTTTCGAAAATCCGGAGCAATATGCGACGGTTCAACCGTTCCAACACAGACCAGAATTGGACTGGAAGATTCAAAGACCGGACCCCAAAACCGGTTCAGACCGCTGTCGGATCTGCCCCACAGCGCAATAACGCTCGCAATTGCGATGAACAGGAGCGCCACAGCAACGAACGCTAGCTTCTTTCTCCAAGGAGCAGTTGCGCTCTTCTGTTCAGAATCCGCTGCCTTCTCGGTCTGCACCGGCTCAGACGCTTCGGGCGCAGTGACGTTTGTGGGCGATGGCTCCGACGGGGGGCGAAAGCGCGCCACATATGAGCCGGATGGCAGATCAACCCGAAGCTCATGTTCGTGGCCTTCCTCTTGGTAATACAGCGCAATCCGTTTTCTCACCTCTGCCGCGGCTACACGAACGATGGAATCTCCGGAAGTGTCAAAGCCTGGATCCCGATCAAAGACCTCGATCCCGAGGGTCCGCTCTTTCAGAATGTCCGCATGGCCATCAAGCGTCTGCTGCACCACGAATCGCAGAAGGTCGGTGTACCGGCGGCTGTTCCTGAAGTGGGAACTGGAAAGAATCCGCTCCATCTGGAGCAGCACAGTCTCCTTGTCCAAATCGGGTAGTTTGGTCATTTCCGCCAATGTTTGAGGAGTCGCCATTGCCTTAGCTCCTAGCGAAGTGAAGTATACCCCCACCAAGCATTGCATTCAAACTGGAATCGAAGAGGAGACTGGTCCTACCTCTACGCTCCTAACAAAGCTCCTAACATCTCTAGGATATTTTCGTATCTAATTCAAAAAATAGATCTTAAGCGTTTTGCGCGCGCTTCTAACGAGAGCATTACCGTATGGCACTGGACGATTCTCTGCATACGCGCATAGTTTTCGGTCTGATTTTGCATTTGAATTAGTTTCGGTTTAGAAATGTTCCGCTTGAGAATCTTGAACGCAACTATCGAGCCGCGCATTCCATTAGGCGGTAGAGAGCAGCCTGAATCCGAATCTATGAGACCAACTAAATGATGCATTTTGATTCCAAGCTCTGCTGCGAGGTTTGCATTCGCAGCGGGACTGTTCGGGGCTGGATCCATGGCTGCCGGAGCTTGATCTTTGACGGCTGCTGAGTCACCGGACCAATGCCATGTAATTGAAACGCAACTCAACCTTCAAGGAGGCAGTATCGTGAGAATTCTGAAGTATTTTTCGATGCTCACAATTGTGCTGGTGTTCGCCCACACCCTATGGGGACAAGCGGGAACAACCGGTACGATTCTGGGAACAGTTACCGACAGTACAGGTGCTGTGATTGCGAGCGCACCAGTAGAAATCACCAACACTTCGACAGGCGTAGTCGCCAGGGTAACTTCAACAGGAACAGGCGATTACACGGCAACCAACCTGATTCCAGGACACTACACAGTGTCTGTGCAAATGGCCGGATTCTCCAAGACGATGGTCAGTGGCATCGTGCTGGCGGTCGCACAGGATCAGCGCGTCAACCTGCAATTGAAGGCGGGCGCCGTCTCCGAGACAATCGAGGTTAGCGCCAGCGCGGTCGCGTTGGACACAGACTCGTCTTCGGTGTCGCAGGTAGTCAGCGAGCGGCAGATGTCGCAACTCCCGATCAACGGCCGTAACTTTACCTCGCTGTTGTTCGTTGGCGCGGGCGCGGTCCAGACGGTTGGCGAGCAAGGCCAGATGCGGTCCAACGAAGGCGATGCGATCAGCATCAACGGCTCCCGCCCGGAGTCGAACAACTACACCCTCGACGGCCTGATAAACACCGATACGGCCCTCAATACGCCGGCGGTAATTCTGTCGCAGGACGCCATCCAGGAATTCAAAGTACAGAGCGCGACCTACGGGGCCGACTACGGATTCAGCGCCAACCAGGTCAACATCGTCAGCAAGAGCGGCGGAAACCAGTATCACGGCTCTGCTTTTGAATTCCTCCGTAATGACTTCATGAACGCCATTCCGCATCAGAGTGTGAGCAATACCAGTAATAAGGCTACCGAATGGCGGGATAATCAGTTTGGCTACGTTTTGAGTGGCCCGGCCTCAATTCCCAAGCTCTACAACGCCCAGAACAAGACTTTCTTTCTGGCCAATTACGAGGGGCGGCGCGCGATTTTAGGCGGCCACACCTCGGGAGCCGCGCCGACGGCGGCTGAACTTGGCGGCGACTTTTCCGCAATTGCCGCGAACTCGGCCCTTTTCCCGCTGGCCGGGACGCCAGCTTGTATAGCGATCTCGGGTTCGGGCACACAGAACTGCACACCTGTCGATCCGCTGACCGGGCTGCCGTTTCCCGGGAACAAGATTCCCTCAAGCCGGTTCTCTCACATGGCCCAGGCAACCGTGAAGACGATTCCGACCGCAGCCACGGACACCAACGGCGTGTTGAACTGGTTTGCAACGGCGAACGCGACAACCAACACCGATCAACAGACCTATCGTGCTGACCAGACCTTCCAGAAGTGGGGGCAGATTTTCTTCCGCTATACCAGGGCGAATTACGCTTCTTCAAACTTCGGGACCTCCTCGCTCGCTGCCCAAGCTAATGCCGGGGCAAACATCTTCTCGGAAAACTCGACCAGCTGGACTGGCGCCTATACGGTAGCCTTGCCACGCGGCTTCGTTAACGACTTCCGCTTCGGCAAATTGGAAGCAAAAGCAATTCAGGGCGACAGTGCGGCCAGCGCAGCGGATATCTCAACGCTCAACCTCAGCGGCATCTTTACGAATCTCCCTGCGTATGCGGCCGGCTATCCGAACCTGGGTTTCAGTGTTTCGAATGCCGTTTCTGCCGGCAGCCCCGGAAACGATCCGACCACCAGCGATATTCCCGTATGGGAGTTCGCCGATTCGGTTATGAAGCAGTGGGGAGCGCACTCGTTCAAGTTCGGTTTCGACTATCGTAGCTGGGTGCAGAAGCGCAACCTGGCCACCAATTTCCTCGGATCGTATTCGTATAGCAGCAACCTGATCAACCAGAATGGAACCAGCGGCGTCAATGGGTGTCCGGCGGGCAACAAGTATTGCGGAACCGGCAACTCATATGCGGATTATCTGCTGGGTTACTACAGCGGAGCCTCGACCTTCCAGCCGGGTCCGTTCTCGGCCACGGGAGCAGCACCGGGCCATGAGAACGACTATGTCTTCAAATACGCGGCACCCTATGTCCAGGATGACTGGAAGGTTAGCGCCAAGCTGACTCTCAACCTGGGCCTGCGCGCTGATCTACGCACGATTCCGTACGCGCAAACCAACCAACTGTTCTGGCTGGATACGCAGAACGCCGCTGGCGGACTCTGCTTCGCGGATCAGACTCTGCTGACCGACGGCATTGCGCCGGCAGGCAACGGATTCTACCGCTACTGCGGCCAGCACCCCAACCCGAGCAGGCCGTTACCCCTTGCTCCGCGCTTTGGCTTTGCCTATCGTCCCGCAGACAAATACGTGGTTCGCGGCGGCTACGGCATATTCTATGACTCCTCTGAAACGCGCGAGATGGACAACTCGGGAGATCAGTATCCGTACTTGATCCGTACCAGTTTGACGGCGAGTGCCGGCCAAACGTTAAAGTCGACAGATCAGTTGTTCGCCCCGATGAGCGCAATTGCTCCGGTGTCGGCCGCCGCCAATGGCGGAGCCTTTACCGCGGTGATCCTTTCTGAAAACCCGCAAAATCCGTACGTACAGCAGTGGACCGTGTCCGTCGAGCGGGAGATGGCCAGGAACACAACCCTTGAGATCAACTACATTGGCAACAAGGGTACGCACCTTCTGGAGCGCTTCAATGTTGACCAGCCGGGCGCGCTGCCGACAAACGAAGTGGCATACTGCAATGCCAATTCGACAATCACAGTAGCGACAGGCGGCCTGTATAACTGTGCTCCACACTCACGCCAGCCACTGCAAAACTTCAGCAGTTCGAATGGATTCCTGGATAGCAAGTGGATTGGCTATTCCAATTACAACTCGGGCAACGTGAAGTTAGAGCATCGCGCATCCAACAACGCCATCTTGCTGGTCTACACCTGGGCCAAGAGCATGGACAGCAAGTCAGCAGCTGCCGGCATCGGCGCCACTAACAGCTACGCTGGTCCGATGGACTCCGCTAATCCGCACCGGGATTACGGGCGCTCTGACTTCAATGTGGGTCAGCGCTTCGTCGCCAGCTATGCCTATGTGCTGCCGGTTGGCCGCGGCAAGAAGTTTGGCGCAAACATGAATCGCGCAGTGGACGCTGCGGTGGGGGACTGGGAGTTCACAGGCATCGGCACTTTCCAGGCCGGTTTCCCCTTCTCCGTGATGGCCAACGACACCAATTCGTTGCTGGGTACACCGATCCAACGCGCCGACCTCGTCGGGAACCCGCATTCCGGATCAGTCAAGAATGCCAAAGAATGGTTCAACACAGCCGCCTTCGCAGTCCCGCAGGGTGGTCTGTTCGGCACCAGCGGGCGCAACACCCTGAATGAACCTGGCATCAACAATTGGGATATGGGCATGGTGAAGAATGTGAGTATCTCCGAGAGAGCCAAGTTTGAGCTTCGTCTAGAAACCTTCAACACTTTCAACCACGCTCAGTTCGGCGTTGATGCAAATAGCTCCGTGGGACCAGGCGCGACAGCGGAATCCACTAACGTTACATCTACAACCTTTGGCCAGATTACCTCGTACCGGCCAGCGCGCATCGTGCAACTAGGCGGCAAGTTCACCTTCTAACTTCAACTAACTAAACCGCGATCCGCCACGCTTGTCCAGGTGGCGGGTCGCATCTCCTCTTCGCTATGATTGGGCACCTATGACAGCCACAAGGAAAGCCTGGATTTCCAGTGCATTGATTTTTGCTGGATGCATTGCGGCCCAAGCCCTGGCGCAGGGTGCTTCGGATCGAGACAATTTCGCACAACTTTTTAACACCGGCCGCGCGGCCATGGCCGCGGGTAGATTCGACGAGGCTCGCGCCGACTTCGAACGGCTGGAAAAGATGGATGCGTCCGTCGCCGAGGTTCATGCTACGCTCGGCGTTATCGACTTCAAACTGGGCAGCTTCGATCGCGCTGTGGAAGAGATACGCGCAGCACGCAAGCTTAAGCCCGCTCTGCCTGGACTCGAATCGCTTTTGGCCATGTCCCTTGCGGAAAGCGGCAAAAATCGCGAGGCATTGCCGGGTCTGGAGAAGGCTTTTCATTCAGCCGCCGACCCGGAAGTAAGACGGCAGGCGGGGCTTGAACTCACCGCGGTCTACGGGCGCCTCCAGATGGATCGCCGCGCTGCTGAAACTGCGCTGGCTCTGCGCGATCTCTATAAGGACGATCCCGAAGTGCTCTACACGGTGGGAAAGGTCCTTGGCAATTCGGCATATCTTACGATGCAAAGTCTCTTTCATGGTGCCGGCGGTTCCGTGTGGGCGCGGTTGGCACAGGGCGAAGCGCACGAGAGCCAAGGCCAGTATATGGATGCAATCAATAGCTATCGCAGTGTGCTGGAGATCGATCCGCAACGCGTGAATGTGCATTACCGCATGGGACGGGCCTATCTATCGAAATGGGGATCAAGCCAGTCTGCCGAAGATCTCGCTGCTGCCGACGCGGAGTTTGCAAAGGAGTTGGAAATCAATCCAGGAAATGCCAATGCAGCTTATGAATTGGCTGGATTGCGCTCCAAGCGTGGCGACCAAGTCGCGGCTCAACAGCTCTACGAATCCGCAATTCATTACTACCCTGAATTTGAGGAAGCGGAGGTGGGTCTGGCCGGCATTCTGCTTAATGAACAGAAGCCATCGCTGGCTGCAGACCACCTGCGACGAGCGACCGCACTTCGAGCAGATGACGAAGTGGCCTGGTATCGCCTGGCGCAGGCCGAGCGTCAGCAAGGCAATTCGCAGGCTCAAAAGCAGGCCCTAGCGGCATTTCAAAAGCTGCGCAATCGTTCAGCTGCCGAGCGGAACCAGGCAGCATCCACGCAATCGAAGGATAGCGTCACACCGCAGGAACTGGGCTCGGAGGCCCAACAGCAATGATCGGAATGGCGAAGGGAATACACCGCGCGGGCCTGTGGCTCGTAGTTGCCGCAGCTTGTGCAGGGCTTGGAACTGTGCTGTTCACCCCCTCCGCACGCGCACAGGCGCTCAGTCCCGCGGCTCTGCGCGTAGACGAAATGGTCACGCCACTTGGCATCGACGATGCGCAGCCGAGGTTTTCCTGGCAATTGCGGGACAATCGACAAGGCGCGCGGCAGACAGCTTACCGGCTGCTCGTTGCGTCGAAGCCGGAGTTGCTGGCAGTGGGCAAAGTGAACGTGTGGGATAGCGGGCGTATTGCAAGCGGGCAGTCGGTGGCCGTTCCTTACGCTGGGGCGAGTATCGCTCCTTCGACGCGCTATTTTTGGAAAGTTCTGCTTTGGGACCAAGAGAACAAACTCGCACCCGAGAGCCCGGTCAGTTGGTGGGAGTCGGGGCTATTGAATCAGGCATGGCGCGCGCAATGGATTGGTTATGAAACGGCAGAAGAGCGCGCAGTTCGGCATTCCGGCGCGAAGTGGATCACGAGTCCAAAGCCGGATGTCAATCAGCCGCAAAACGCAGAGGAACATATCACCTACCGGGCGCATGTGGAACTGACCAAGCCGGTCCGTCGTGCCACTCTGTATGTCTCGGCCGAGGATACGGCTTCGGCCTGGATCAACGGCCAGCAAGTTATGAAGAGCAAGCCGCTACCTGCCTGGAAGCAACTTCCATGGAAAAAGTACGTGCCGCAGGAAGTCACGGCCGCGCTCAGCATCGGCGCCAATGTTATTGCAGTCGATTCGATTCACTACAACATAAGTCCTAGTGGGAACCCGGCAGTCAGTAACCCGCCAATGCAGACGACGTTGGTCGTTTGGTATACAGATGGTTCGATGCAGAGTTGGGGCAGTGGCGCTGATTGGAAGGTCTCGCAGCGTCCCGTCGAAGGATGGACGGGCGTGAACTTCGACGAGAGCGGATGGAAGAATGCAATCCAGTGGACCGAGGATTCGAACGCCAAGGCGATGGGAGACGATCCCCTTGGCGCCCCGTGGCCAGCGGAATCGGTGAAAGCATTTCGCCGTGGCTTCAAAAGCGCAGGGGAAGTGCGCTCGGCGCGGTTATATGTCACTTCTTTGGGGGCGTATCAGGTTTTCCTGAATGGAAAACGTGTTGGCAACGATGCATTGGCGCCGGGATGGACGGACTATCGCAAGCGGGTCGAATATCAAACTTTCGATGTAACCGCGAACATTCTGAGCGGCGCCAACGTGCTTGCGGCGCTGCTTGCTCCGGGCTGGTACTCAACGCCGTTGAAGTGGTTTCAACAGCCCAATAGCTACGGTTTGACGCCGCCCTCACTGCTTGCCGAGTTGCGCATTGAACGTGCCGACGGCAGAGTGGAGTGGATTGCGACCGATGGCGCGTGGAAGGCGCGGCAGTCGCCCATTCTCAAGGCCGAGATTTATGACGGAGAAACCTACGATGCGCGGCTGGCGCAACCTGGATGGGATACCGCCGGATTCGATGAGGCAGGCTGGACACCTGCGACCGTGATCGCGCCCAAGCCGGTGGTCATTGAAGCGCAAGACTTCCAGCCAATACGCGCCGAATCCGTGTTGCATGCGAAAACGATGAAGGTGCTGAAACCCGGCGTCTATCTTTACGACTTCGAACAGAATATGACCGGAGTCGAGCGCATTCGTGTTGAAGGACCTGCCGGCGCTGACGTGCAAGTGCGCATGGGCGAGGTCACAAATCCAGACGGCACACTTTACACGGACAACCTGCGCACCGCAAAGGCGACAGACCATTTCATTCTCGCCGGAAAGGGCGTGGAAGAGTTCCAGCCTCGCTTCACCTTCCACGGCTTCCGCTTTCTCGAAATCAGCGGCCTGACCGTAGCGCCCGCCAAAGAAGCTGTCGAGGCAATTGTCCTTCATACCGACGCGCCCTTTACAACGCAACTGAAGACGGGCAGTGCAATGCTCAATCAGTTATGGAGCAACATCCTGTGGGGGCAACGGTCGAATTTTGTGGGGGTGCCAACCGACTGTCCCCAGCGCGATGAGCGAATGGGATGGACGGGCGATGCCGAGGTCTTCTGGCGCGCCGCCTCCTACAATGCAGATCTCGCGGCCTTCTCGCGCAAGTTCGCTTCGGATCTGCGCGGAACCCAGGACGGCACTCCGTACTATGGCATCATGGCGCCGGGAACGGGCATGAGTTCGCAGGCTTCCGGCGCTGGGTGGAGCGATGCAGGCGTCATTATCCCATGGACCTCATGGCTGCAATCCGGCGACACAAGAATCATCGAGCAGAACTGGGATGCGATGGAGAAGTACCTGGGCGCGATCGAGAAGGCTAATCCCGACGGCTTGTGGATGCACGATGCGGGCATACCCTTCGGCGATTGGCTTTCGCCTGAAGGGCCCACGAGTTCTTCACTTGTGGCCACAGCCTATTGGGCCTATGACGTCACACTCATGCGCCAGATGGCCCACGCCGTCGGCAAACGTGACGAAGAGGCGCGCTTCCAAAAACTCTTCGAACATATCCGTGCCGCGTTCGCGCAAAAGTATGTGCACGCAGATGGTTTCATCCCCGGCGCGGACAGTGGACCGTCCCCCTTCGGACAGATCAACAATCCCGACGCGAAGGCAAAAGGCGGCGACACGCAGACCGGCTATGTGCTGGCGCTCAACATGCACCTGGTGCCCGATGATTTGCGTTCTGCCGCTGCTGCAAGGCTCGTGGCAAAAATCGAAGCCAACCACGGCATGCTCGGCACCGGATTTCTCGGTACGCCCTATTTACTCGCCACTCTCGTCGAGACCGGCCATAGCGATCTCGCATTCAAACTGATGTTGAATACCGATTATCCATCGTGGGGTTATCTGGTGGACCATGGCGCAACCACCATGTGGGAGCGCTGGAACGGCGATCAGATGATGGGCGATCCAAGCATGAACTCCTTCAACCACTATGCCTACGGTGCAGTCGCCGACTGGATTTACCGCTATGGCGCTGGAGTTGATGCGACTCCCCTCGATGCAGGCTTCCACACCGTCTATCTGCATCCGGTATTCGATCGCAAGATCGGCAGTCTTGATCTGCGTTTTCAATCGCCCTACGGCGAAATTCACTCAAGCTGGAACGTGGACGGCGATAAAGCGCACTGGATGCTGACCATTCCGGCGAATGCGACCGGTTGGCTGCGCGCGACGAATGCCGAAGCCGCAACGTATGTACTCAATGGTGCCCCTCTGGTAAACAACAATTTAGCAACCCCGTCGACAAAAGAAGGACAGACAGGCTACGAACTCCCTGCCGGCACCTATCGATTTGATGTA
>Ga0182027_10005045_pt1 | contig 20205 bp, 16 predicted proteins | sample 712E1DmetaG_FD_121300 | JGI IMG/M metagenome (GOLD analysis project Ga0182027, IMG submission 121300) | Permafrost microbial communities from Stordalen Mire, Sweden - 712E1D metaG (Illumina Assembly) | ecosystem: Environmental > Terrestrial > Soil > Wetlands > Permafrost | place: Sweden...
ACCTCAACCCCTTCTTCCTCCACCCCCACTTTTCCGTCGCCTCGCCCATGCAGAAACCAAACGCATTATCCTTATTCAAGAACGTAACATCCCCTGCCTCGATCTTCTCGCTATTCTTCTCTTCAAGTGAAGCAATAAGCGGTCTGCAGCGCCTACTCGAAACATCGGCGAGGTAATCGGTGAACCCGTTCGACATCACCATATCCGTTCCGAAGTTCCCGGATAGTTCTTCGAGCTTTTCATCGTTCAGGATTGCCTGGCAGAGCAGGGCCCAAAGGAGGTTGCGCGCTTTCTTAAGATACCAGTATTTCGCCGGTCCCTTGTCCACAATCTCTTTTATCAATCTGTTCAGCCTGTATTGGATCTTGTAGCAAAGCACTATGCGCCGGAAATCTTCTTTCAGGCGCGAAGGGCTGAAGACCTTCTCGTACACTTCATCCTCTTCAAAGGCGTCTCGCAGCGAACCGAGCAGCTTGAGTTCCCCGTCGGACGCGAGGAATGTCTGCGCGAGTTTGAGGAGCTTTATTTCCTTCTTTTCCGTAATGCCGTCCTCGGTCTCAACGTCGATATCCGCAAAGGCGTTTTTCTGGCGTTCGTAGTAAATTCCGAGATCGGTGCGGAATTTGTCTTGGATAAGGAGCTGAATTTCATCGTTCGCGTGCAGGTCCCAGGGCGCAACCGGGTTTTGGCGGTTGTTGTTTATGGTGACCGCCGTGACGAACGCTGGTTCCGCGTCGGTTATGAACTTGCAGAGCACGCGGATCGACTCCAAAACCGGCCGGTATTTTTTGTAATCGGGGTTTTCCTCGTTGAGATTGTTATCCGCGCAAAATGCGTTGAACGTCGTGACGGTTTGGGCGCCGTTGAGTAGGCGGGGCGATGCCACGTGGCATTTCTTGTCCGCACATTTTACTTCCTGCGCCGCGATGGTTACGCCGTTGTGGTTGAACGCGAAAACGTCGGCAGATTCATTTCCGTCAATAACGATCTTCCGGAAAGAATTGGCAATTGATTTATTCACGTAGCCTTTATCGCCCAGTCCATAGCGGATATTTCGCTCAAAAAACCTGCTTCCCATATCCCGGTACATGGCGTGCAGGTCCATGAGGCGCATAAAACCGATTGTCATTTGCTCGCCGTTGGGGCCGGCTTGCCGTAGTGCCTGGTCAATCGGCAGATCGTAGACACATACTTTTGATGTTGACCCGGTCTGGCCTATTTCCGGGGTAGAAACGGTACGCTTATCGTAAGTAAACCGGACATTGCGGCCGTTAAAAAAACGGTCGATTATGAATTTCTTCTGCTCTAATTGCTCAAGGAGATTCTTTACATATTCGCTCTGTTCAAGCTCGGTAAGTTCGCCGGACACAAGTAGGCGCAAATAGACTTGATCAATGACCGCATTATTTTCCAGCAGGCAGTTCGCCAGATGATTTGAAAACCGATCGCCGTTTCCAGCGGGTTTTTCGGTTGCGAATATCTTCTCGACGCCGACGGTTACGAATTGTCTCAAGGGCTGTTTCACTTGGTCGGCCAGCGATGAAGAACTGGAAAGCAAGAGGTAAAGGTTGCGACGCTCATTGTCGAAGTAAAAAGCATTAACGCCATATTCGGTGTTGGAAAATGCCACCTGATTGATCGCAGCTTCTTTTACAAGACCGCACTCACTCATGAGGTATGCGAGCGAAAGGTAATGGTCCCTTGTTCCACCTGCGGTTTCTTTCATCTCCTGATAGAGCTTTTTTGCGGTTCTTTCGAGGTCGGTCATGTAAATTCCTTTCTGTTAACACGAGGTGTTTGCGTAGTCAATGCACTATATGTCTTCGGCAAAGCTTGTTGCCTTCTATTCTCCCCACCGCCGCCACATCCAAGCAATGATAAGGCAACAAATGATAGTCATATCCGCTACCATCGTCCCGAATCCTCGCCTTGCCCCAATATTTGAAATATGGCTTTCCTGTTTCTTCTTCCATCTTCATCCTGGTAATCCTTTAATCCCGCGAATCCTGATCCGTTTTCATCCCCAAGAACGCCTCAACCGGGTAACCAGCGATACTCAAATGAATGTAGTTCTTCATCCGGAGAGATAGCCCGTAGGGGTCCAATTGTTCTGATCCAATGGCGTACTTTGCATAAGATATGTTGTCAGTGAAGAACCCCGCAAGCTGCGGGGCATCTTCCAACCCTAAGGAAGAAGACAATTTTAGTCGTTTGCTAACCCCGAAGCAAGCTTCGGGGATGCGCAAACTTTGGGATTCATCGAACCGATTACTCTTCTGTCCTGCGACTTGGCAAACCGGACATCCTTTAGTCCGGGAACAATAATCCTGTGGAAAATGAGGTCGGCCCCAATTTCATGCAAAACTTCTTTGAGTGTGTCGCTCAGGCGGGAGATGAACTCGCCGTAATCCGTGACGCCTGCGCCGTGCATGAAGACCGAAAACAGAGATGTGCTATTTGTCGCCATGATGTACTGCGCACGGTTGCAGGTAAACAGATGCGCATGCCAGTCGAGAAACGGATTGGAATCCGGGGGGAGCCAAGGCAGATTCGGTTCCTTGATTTTAACGGAGAGCTTCTTTGATAATCTGATAATCATTGCTCGTTGCACTTTCCCCTCACTTCCCCGCCGCTATATACTCCCCCATCAACTCCTTGCCTGCAATTGTTCCGGACTCGGGCCAATGGACGACAAGAATCCTCTTTGTTGTCTTGTCTTTCCCAACGCAAATTACCAGCCTGAGTATGAACAAATGAATATACCATTGCGTGAAGCCTGTGTCAATTATGTCCCGTATTCAGCTCTTCTTTTGGCAAAGCACTGCATGCCAGCCGCCTGCTCTCCTGCGTCGCTATGGTTGGCGCGGGATTTCCGTATTCACAAGCCACTCACAAGATTAACGCAGGAAGGAGGTGAGCGCCCTGGCGCGGCGCAGAGGGCCGGTAGCCCTGTTGTCAATAGTGGCCTTTGCGATTTGAAATTGTCTTGTCTTGGTTTTGATTTCCGCCATCAGCGACGCCCCATGGGACCATCAGATTGGTCCGCTCGTGTTGTTTGAAGCCCGGCACCATCTTTCAGATCCTACAAATGGTCCTGCCGGGCATTCGAGTTGGATTGTTTTGCTCTTTCTTCCGCCATCAACGCCCTTCTTACCATTTGTAAGAAAAAATCAATTGTGAATGTCCCTCTGCTCTTTTAGTTTGATCCTCGAAGGAACGTTACCTGTTTCTGTACCCCCCATTACAAATCACAGAAGGAGGCGGATCATGAACTTCGTCCGATTTCATTTCTTCGTCGCGATGGCGCTAACGCTTGTCTGCGGCAACGTGGGCGCCGCTCTTGCGGCGGGAGAAGACTACACGACCTGGCAATATTCCCGGAAGATCACGATGAACACCACGTCCACGGGCGCAAACGTGGCGACGGACCAGACAAATTTTCCCGTCGCGGTGAGGCTCGCGGGCGCGACCTTCCCGGCAGGCGCGAAAACCGACGGAACGGATATTCGTTTCGCAATGTCCGACGGCACGCACCTTTCCTATCAGATAGAGCAGTGGGACAATACGAATTCTCTTGCTGCGGTGTGGGTGAAGGCGAATGTGCTGGGCAACAACAGCACGCAATACATCGTGATGTACTGGGGCAATCCCGGCGCGGCAGACAGCTCAAGCGGCGCTGCGGTCTTCGACACGGCAAACGGGTTTGTCGGCGTGTGGCACCTTGGCGAGACCGGCAATACCGACCCGCAGGGCTACAAGGATGCAACACTTAATGCCAATGACGGCACGGGATTTCAGCTCACGGGAGCAGATGCTCCCGCCGTCATAGGCAATGGTCAGACATTCGCGGGAACGGCTACTCCAAACGGAACGGGTAACCAGGGCCTGGGTTGCTATATCAAAGTGTCGGACGGGGTAATCAACGTAGCTTCCGGCTCAATCTCGATATGGGCGCAGATCACCACGCTTCCCGTCACGCCGGCAAACGCCGATGTGTTCGGGTCGTGGAATACGAATAATGCCAGGTATTACTTCGGATGCGACGCGACAGGACAATTGCGGGGCGGATACGGTCCAAACAAGCAGTTTGTCACTGCTTCCTATAAGTTAACTCCGGGCATGTATTATCATCTTGTCATGGCCTGGAGCGGAAATCCGACCAAGGCGACCATGTATGTCAACGACACCTTGAGAGGGACGTCGGCCGCCCAGGCAGTGGCTGCACCCTCGGACATAAATATAGGATCATTCGGCGCGGGCTACAGCGATCCGTGGATAGGCCCGCTGGACGAATGCCGGGTGGAAAATGTGCAGCGTTCCGCGGACTGGCTCAAGCTCTGTTATGAGAGCCAGAAACCCGGAAGCGCGTGGCTGGGCCTCCAGGCAACTTCCACGCTGCTCACTCCCGCGCAATCACGTTCCAATTCGTTCGGATTGCAGGCCGTTTCCTCGATGCGATCCGCCGGCACCACAATCCGGTACAGTCTCCCGGAGGTCGCGAAAGTAAACCTTGCCGTGTATAACCTGCGCGGAGGGCTGGTAAGGACGCTGGTGAACGCGGAGACGAACTGCGCGGGCTCCCACGCCATTCTCTGGAGCGGCAGGGACGATTTCAACCGGACGGTCGCCAACGGCTCATACATTTGCACCATCACGACGTCCGGCTTGGCAAAGTCATCCGCCATTGCGGTGACCAGATAGCCTGCGCCCCCGGGCGCCAACCGGCTTTCGCAACAACCGAAGGCCGATCGTCTGGTTCACAACGAAAGGTGAAGCGTGCACAGAACGGTCACGCTTCACCTTTTCTTTTGTGCGTGTCAAAGTGCCCGGCGGATGCGGCCGCATCACTCGCGCCGCTGCAACAAATCTCCGCTCTTCGCCATGCAATAACCGCTGGCCTTTGATCGATTTCAATACTATCATTATGTTTGCGATGTCCCGTTCAGTCGCTTGAACCTTCTCCAGGGCCTCTACAATGTCGCCAGCGGAATTGCCCATACTCAAGGACCTTTCCCAATTCGACGAAACGGATTGGCGAATGCGGAGGCTCACGCTCAACGTTGCCATTGTCATTGGTATCGCGGCCGCCGGCTATTTCGGCGTTCTCGACACGATTCACCACCATGCCATGTCGGCGCTCGCATCGCTCCTCACCGTTGTTGTTTTCGGCATGATCATGGTTGTAAACTCGGTGCTTCGCCGCTTCGAAACAACCACCATTGTTGTCTTTGTCGTGCTCATAGGCGCCATCTTCCTGGCGCTGATTGCAACCCGGTTTTCGCATCCGTCCACGTGCTTGTGGTGTTTTCCGTTTCCCCTCATTGCCATGTTCCTTCTGGGCCCCAAAAAGGGCCTTGTATCCGTTATCATCTTCAACCTCGCCGTCGTCCTGATCCTATTCCTCGACGCCCACCTGCAAATTCACAAATACGCGCATGAATATTCCGTTCGCTTGAGTGCGGTGCTGCTTGTGATTTCGGTGATGGCATATTACTTCGAAGCCGCCCGCGCGCGCTCCCACGCCACGATGAACGCGCTCAATTTGTCCCTCGAACAGCGCGTGAAGGAACGGACCAAAGCGCTCGAGGAAAGCCAGGAACGACTGCGGCAGGCCGAGAAGCTCGAGTCCGTGGGCCGTCTTGCGGGCGGAATCGCGCACGATTTCAACAACCAGCTTGCCGGCATCATGGCCTTTGCGGATTTGATACGCATAACCGCCAAAGACGGCAGCGAGGTCCGTGAGTACGCCGAAAGCATCCTTGCCTCGTCGCGACGGTCCGCCGACCTCACCGGCCAACTGCTTGCTTTTGCGCGAAAAGGCAACAACCTCACCATGCCGGTCGATGTACACAGGCTGGTAACCGACCTCGTTTCGCTGCTCCAGCGCACGTTCGACAAGCGCATCTCCATCCGGTGCAGCCTTCACGCGGGTTCATCGGCCATCCTGGGCGATCCTTCCCAATTGCATAGCGCGCTGCTCAACATCGCGCTCAACGCCCGTGACGCCATGCCGCAGGGAGGGGAGTTGAGCTTTACAACAGAGAGCGTCGAACTCGACGACGCATTTTGCAAAGCGGTGCCCCACTTCGAAATAGCGCCCGGCGCCTCTCTACGGCTTTGCATAGCGGATACCGGATGCGGCATGGACAAAGATACGCTGCAGCGTATCTTTGAGCCCTTTTTCACTACCAAGGAGCAGGGGAAAGGCACCGGCATGGGGTTGCCCGCGGTCTACGGCACCGTGCGAAGCCACAACGGTGCCATTACCGTTTCCAGCGAGCCCGGCAAAGGCTCCGCGTTCAACCTCTATTTCCCCGTTCTCAAGACCGGTGTGCCCTCATCCGACCCGAAGAAGGAGACTGTTGCGGCAGAGAAATGTCACGGCCATATCCTGTTTGTGGACGACGAGAAAACGGTGTCGGCAAGCTCGTCCTCTTTGCTGCGAATGCTGGGATATACGGTGGACGCATTTACAAGCGGCGCCGACGCCGCGGCATACTACGGAACCAATTGGCAAGCAGTCGACCTTGTCATCCTCGACATGATTATGCCCGAGCTCAGCGGCAAGGACACGTTTCTTGCAATGAAGCAGACCAATCCGGATATTGTCGCATTGCTCGTTTCCGGATACAGCCTCAACGGCGAAGCGCAGGCAATCCTCGACTTGGGCGTGCGCGCGTTTATCCAGAAGCCGTTTACTTTTGCAGAGCTTCTCCAGAAGATTGAGGATGTCCGCAGAAAATCCTGAGCCGGTTGTCGTGATCGCGTTGAGGACGCACCCCAAAAAGGGCGCTCCGATCTTCCTACTCTGTCGCGTCTCCTCCCGCGTACTTCCTGATTATCGCCAGCTTTTCCTCACGCTGGGCCGCGATCTTTCCCACCGAAATCGAATACGCGTGCATGGTGAGAAGAAAAATTACCGCCCGTTCCGGCGCGATGGTTCCCTTGGGAATCAGCGAAAACAGGTACCCGAATAAACGCCGCCGCCATTTGTCTCTTGTAAACAGGTACACGCGAAGCAGCAGGAAACCCAGCCGCAGCTTGTCGCCGGGCGTCACCTCAGGGTCTTTCTTCGCCTTTGCAAAATGGCCGGTTGCGAACACGGCCACGGCCTTTTCGTACACCGTCTCGAACCGGTACAACCGGCCAACGGCATCCACAAAGGCATTATATGCCGTCAAAGGCGGCACGGACGGATGCCGTATGGACGGAAGCAGGCCTCCGTTGAGTTCAACCGGGATGGGCAAAAGCCTTCCTTCCGCCGCCATGCGCTCATGCAGCCGCGTTCCGGGCGCCGCGGCCAGGAAACTCAGGGACGTAAACGGCAGCGGCGCCCGCAGGCTGAATTCCTGGAGCCGCTCCAGGTCGTCCGGCGTGTCGTCGTCGAACCCGAAAATGAACGTGGCCTGCACGTGGATCCCCGCCGCGTTGATTTTCCGGACAGCCGCCGCGTAGTCCTTTTCCAGGTTGTGAAGCTTTTCCACTTTTCGGAGATTCACGGCGTTCAGCGATTCGAACCCGACGAGGATGTTTTCGCACCCTGCCTCGGCCATGGCCGAAAGCAGCGCGGCGTCTTCCGCGATATCGATGCTTGCCTGGCAGAACCACGAGATATCCATTCCCCGCAGCGCCCCCGCCAGGTCGCGCGCGAATCGCCGGTTTATCGAGATGTTGTCGTCCACGAAGAAAACGCGCTTGAGCGGAAGCGAAGCGACTTCCCGTATCACGTTGTCGACGTTCCGGACGCGAACGGTGCGGCCGTAGGTGGTGGTCACATTGCAGAATTCGCAATTGTAAGGACACCCGCGCGATGCCTGGACCGGCAGCGAAAGGTAGGCGCCCGTGTCGAACAGATCCCAGCGGGGCATCGCCGGTTCGGCATAGGGAATCAGGCTTTGCGCGGCGTAGACCTTTTGCAGCGCCCCGCGCTTGAAATCGTCGAGCAGGCCCGGCCAGACGCCTTCGGCCTCTCCCACCACCACGCTGTCGGCGTGCGTCAGCGCTTCGGCCACGGTGCCCTTGGTAATGTGAGGCCCGCCCAAAACCACGCGTGCGCCGGCAGCCCGCAGGCCGTCGGCAAGCGCATACGCGCGCGTTGACGCGGGCGTAACCACCTTTATCCCGGCCAGCTTCGCCGACACGGCCGCCGGGTCGAGACTCCTCACGTCTTCGTCGCACACCGCAACGGAGTACTCGCCGGGCGTGAGTCCGGCAAGCAGGGCAAGCGACAGCGGCGCAAGGCTGTTCTTCTTGCGCATCAGCCGCACGAGCTCGGGCTGGGTGAAATAGTGGTTAAACGGGTGCCGTGGATTTACAAAGAGTATATCGCACGCCGGTACCGGATGTGCGCCGAAACGCCGCACGGGGAGCTCCCTTCCTACGCTGCCGAAAAAAGCGCCGCCTTCAGGATTGCCAGTCCTTCGCGCATTTCGTCCCGGGTGATGGTGAGCGCGGGAAACAGGCGGACAACGGTTCCCTGCTTTACATTGAGGATAAGACCCCGGTCCAGGCACGCTGCCGCCGCCTCCTCGGCAATTTCCTTTTCGGCAACCTGCAGCGCAAGGAGCAGCCCCGTGCCGCGCACGGCGGTAATGAGGCGCGGGTTCTCGCGCTGCCACGAGGCGAGTTCGGCCAGGGTTTTCTCGCCCATGCGCCGCACATGGCCGCCGATGTCGTTGTCGAGCAGGTACTTTACAACTGCCAAAGACACCGCGCAGCCGAGCGGATTGCCGCAAAAGGTTCCGCCGTGGTCGCCCTTTTCGAACCGTGCGGCCACCTCTTCGGTCACGGCGAACGCGGCAAAGGGGAATCCGCCCGCGATGCCTTTTGCCATGGTGAGGAAGTCGATGTGCACGCCTTCCTGCGCCGAGGCGAACATCGGACCGGTGCGGCAGAACCCGGTTTGCACTTCGTCGATAATCAGGAAAACGCCCTTGTCGCGGCACAGCCCCGAGACGTTTCGAAGGTACTGCGGGTCCGGAACGATCACGCCGCCTTCGCCCTGGATGGGTTCCAGGATCACGGCCGCGACTTCCGGCGTTATCACCCTGGCCATGGCTTCCATGTTGTTGTACGGGACAAAGAGATAGTTGGGCATGAGCGGGTTAAATTTCTCGCGGTGAACGGCCTGACCCGTTGCCGAGGCGGTGCTTATCGTCCGGCCGTGAAAGCTCTGCTCCGTGGACACCACATTGAGCCTTCCCGACACCTTGCGCGCGAGCTTGATCGCCGCATCGTTTACTTCCGCGCCGCTGCTGCCGAAAAACAACCGGCAAAGCCCCTGCGGAAGAATACCGGAAAGCAAGGATAGCAGTTCGGCCCGCACGGGCGAATACGTGACTCCCGAATTGGGATTCTGGATGATCTTGCCGGCCTGCTCCGTGAGCGCCCGGGTGATAACGGGGTTGGCATGGCCGATGCACGTGACGCCCCAGCCTGCGGTAAAGTCGATATAGCGTTTTCCCGCATCATCCCACACATAGACGCCTTCGCCCCGCTCAATTGTCACATGCGTCCTGTCGAAAAACGGGGCCAGATACCTGTCCTCAACGGCTTGCGTATTTGTTTTCATTTCCCAAAGAACTTCCTTACTTCGTCGATAACGTTGTGTACCGCCCTGTCGGTTATTCTTCTGTCGATGTCGATGCCCGGGTTCCCAAGGGTCCCATGCACCGTGCACGTGAATGATTTCTTTCCGTCAAGCTCCTCGTCGAGCGAGCGGGAAATAACCGGATGAAACTTCTCCACCAGATCCGCGGCGAATATTCCCTTCATCTTTTCCGAAAAGTAGCCGTCCAGTCCCACCCACCCGTCGGCGCGCACTTCGAGCGGATAGCCGTCGCCTTTGATGTCCGGCGTAAACACCTTGCCGCCCCGGACCTCCAGCGTGGTGCCGAGCTTTGAAAACGTGATGTTCCGCAGTTGCGGCACGGCCACAGAGGTAATGATTCCGCTCTGCAGGGGCATGTCGTGCACCGATACGTCTGCCAGCCGCAGGGCGCCGCTGCCGGAAAGTGAATCGAGCGCAAGGTCGCTGCGTCCAAGGTTCAGGTTTCCGTCCACGCGCCCCTCGCATTGTCCCCGGCGGATGCGGCACGCGGCATACAGTTTCGCAAGGTTGACATGAGACAATTCCAGGGTGAGTCCCTCCAGCGTGTTCTCGCCGAGGTCGGCCTTGCCCGACGCGCCGATCGTGCCGCCGTAAAAATCGCCCCTGCCCTTATCCAGCGCAACCGTGAGTTCGCTCACACTCACCGAGGCGCGCACATCGGTAAAGTCCCACATGCCGTCAACCGTGAGGGTGCGGGCCCGCGCCCCGCCCGTAAGCGCCAGTTCCCGCTTGAACCCGACGCTCATCCGTACATCGATCCCGTCGCCGTGCACCAGGGTTTCGCCCTTTTGCACAACGGAGATTTCGGCCCCGCGCAGCGAAATGTTCTGCACAAGGATCGAAAACGGGCTTTCGGGCAGCGCTTTTCTGATGGCATCAACGGACAACGGCTGCACCTGCGTCCGCCCCGGCGGCACGACGGAGGGAAGCGTAACGGTCACCCGGGGCCGTTCGATGACAACATCCTTTACTACAACGAACTTGAACAGCAGCGGGAAGATGCGGTAGGCAAGCAGGACCCGCGGGATTGTGGCCTTCACCTTGAGGGGCCCCTCTTTCTTTTCCAGTTCCATTTCGTCAATTGAGAACCCCAGCCAGGGTTGCAGCGATAGCTTCCGGATGGTGCACGACGACGCGCCCGCCTTCACCAGCGCCCGCTCCGCGGTTCCCCGCAGTCCGTCAAAGGAAAGCGGAACAAAACCCGCCGCAACAATCAGCGCAACCGGAATGCCGAGCCATAGGAGAAGGCCTTTCACCAGCTTCTTGTGTCGCGACAGCCACGAGGCAAGCGCGCGCCTGTGGTATCCGGGAAGATGCCGCGGCCGTTGTGTGATATTCATAATGTATTTTTCAAACTAACTGTCCAACGTACTTTACAAAAATAGTTTTTGCTCGGATCAATACCAGCTATGGCTGCCGCGCCACCAAAAAAAACCATCCTGTTCGTGTCGCTCAACGCCCTGGCCAAAACTACGGCAGCGGGCGAAGGCGCGCTTTCCGGTTTTCACGTGATCGAAGCGCGTTCCCCGTCGCAGGCGCTTTCGCTCCTGGAGCGGGAAAAAATAGACATCGTGTTCCTCGACATAGAGGCGATGCCGGCCCAGGAAATGGATCTGGTTCACTATATCAAGACCCGGTCGCCCCATTCGGAGATCGTCATCCTCGCCACCATGAACGATCTCGACGCGGCGACAAAAGCGCTGCGCAACGGCGCGTCGTTCTACCTGATGAAGCCCGTGCGGCCGGCCGATATGAAGGCCGCGGTCGACAAACTCTCGGCAAAGGTCGACAATTTCGAGGAATACCGCGAGCTCGAACAGCGCCTGCTCACCGACCTCATGGCAGGCAGTCCCGCGATGCAGAAGCTGCTCAAACTCGCCATCAAAATAGCGCCCACGTCGTCAACCGTGCTCCTCACCGGCGAAAGCGGCACGGGCAAGGAGTTTTTCGCCCGTATTATTCATCACATGTCGCACAGGACCGACGGCAAATTCGTTCCTGTAAACTGCGGGGCGATCCCGGACACGCTGTTCGAAAGCGAGCTCTTCGGCCATGTCAAGGGATCGTTTACGGGCGCCGACCGCGACCGCGTCGGGCTGGTGGAAGAGGCGCACATGGGCACCCTCTTCCTCGACGAAGTCGGCGAGCTCTCGCCTGCCGCGCAGGTGAAGCTGCTGCGATTCCTTCAGGAGCGCTCGTTCAAGCGGATCGGCGAAAACACCCAGCGCACGGTCAACGTGCGAATCATCGCCGCAACCAATAAAGACCTCACCGCCCTCGCGGGCGAAGGAAAATTCAGGGAAGATCTTTTCTACCGAATCAATGTGTTCTGCCTCAACCTCCCGCCGCTCCGGGACCGCAAGGAGACCATTCCAAACCTCATCAAGCTGTTCATTCACAAGAACAACGAGCGCGTCGAAAAGAACGTCTCAAAAGTATCACCGGCCGCCGAGGCCCTGCTTGCCAATTACGACTATCCCGGCAATGTGCGCGAGCTTGAAAACATCATCGAACATGCCGTGGTGCTGTCGGAGACCGCCGAAATCACCGAGAAAGACCTGCCCGAGTTCATGTTCAGGAACAGGCTGCTGCTCGAAGGTCCGCGCACGTCAAAACTGGCCGCCTGCCTGCCGGCCGATGAAGCCGACATCGCCACGCTGGAAACCATGGAGCGCGACTATATCCGCGGCGCGCTTGGAGCGCTGCAGTACAATTATTCCGAGACCGCGCGCAAGCTCGGCATTTCGCGTTCTACGCTGTGGAGGAAGGTCAGGGAGTATAAACTTGACAAAGCAGCAGCCGCCAGCTGAATAGATAGAATTTGCAGTTGGGCGTTCCCCTGGCGGGGGCACAAGATTTTGTGCCCACTCTTGGGAAGGTAACAAATGAAACACCACACCAACCATCTCGCCATCCGGGTCTACTACGAAGACACCGACTGCGGCAACGTCGTCTACTATGCCAACTACCTCCGCTACATGGAGCGCGGCCGCTCCGAGCTGATGCGCGACCTGGGGTTCGAGCTCGCGGAACTTCAGGAGAAAGACTTGCTGTTTGTTGTTGCCGAGGCAAACGTCAAGTACCGGTTCCCGGCCCGGTACAACGACATGCTCGATGTAGCCACCTCCATCGCGGGCCACACCTCCGTCACGCTCACGTTTCATTACGAAATCGTCAATCAGCACGGCGTCACGTGCGTCACCGGCGACGTAAAGGCCGCCTGCGTCAACGCTGCGGGAAAGATACGGAGAATTCCCGGGGAGATACTTGACAAAATCACCAAGGGCGCTGCCGCACCAGGCCGGTAAGGCCGCGGCGCCCGACACAGGAGCATACTCCATGAAACGAAAAGCCCGGACTCCCGCGCCTGCGGGCGCGACAGCCGAGCGCCCCCCACGAAAGACCCGGCGCACGTGCGGCCCGTGCACCGCCTGCTGCGAAGGACATCTCGAGGGTCGGGCGCATGGCCACCATTTCTACCTGGGAAGACCGTGCTATTTCCTGGGCGGCGCCGGTTGTTCAATATATCGCGACCGCCCCGAAGATCCGTGCAGGAAATTCAACTGCGTCTGGCTCACCGAAGATATCCTGCCCGAATGGTTCCGGCCCGACAAATCCAATGTCATCGTCGCCCGGGGCGCCTGGGGTCCGGACAAAGACCGTCCCTACCTTAAGGTCACCGAAAGGGGCTCGAAGATAGACTCCGTTGCCCTGAACCTGCTGTACATGTACCACGTCCAGACCAGAACCCCGCTGTCGGTGCAGGTTGACAGGGGCTGGAACCATTACGGCCCGCTTGAGTTTGTGCAGGAAATGCAGAAGAATGCAGATTGACCGATAGGCCCGGGCTGCACTCACACCCCGGGGCTTCTCACCCTATTTCGGAAGCATGACGTCAATGGTGTCCCGCGGTTTGTTCACCCAAAAGCTTATTTCGTTGAACCGGGGCGCGCGGAAGGTAAGACGGAAGGGACGGGAAAAAGCGAGGGGCTCGGTGGGATAGCCGACCAAATTCACGTCCACCTTGCCGTTCGAATTGACATCGTGATACACGGTAAACGCATACTCGCCGGGCGCAAGCGCGAGCGGCACAAACACCGCCGGGCACACCGCGCCGGCGGCGCAGGCCACCCGCTTGCACACCACGCAGGAATCGTCGCTCAGGTAGTAGGAATCGTTCCGGTACACGGTGAGATCCACGACGCCGCCAGCCTTTGTCAACCCGCATACTTTTACCACGAGCGTATCGGGCGCGGCCGTCGCGCCGGCGGCGCACAGCAGCACGGCCGCGAGGGCGGCCCCGCAATAGCGGCGCACCAGGGTGCACAAAATCATGCGCGCACGTCTTCCGGAAGGCCCCGCGTCGCCGCCGCGGCAACGGCAAGGCAGTCGCAGCGCTCGTTCTCGGGGTGGCCGGCGTGGCCGTTGACCCATTGGAATTTTACCTGGTGGTGCGCGCACAAATCAAGCAGCCGCTGCCACAGGTCGGGGTTGAGCGCGGGGTCCTTCCGGTTGCGTTTCCATCCGTTGGCGCGCCACTTGGCGGCCCAGCCGTTTCTCATTGCGTCAACAACGTACTTGGAATCGGAGACCACGGTCACCGCGCAGGGTTCCTTGAGGGACGCCAGTCCGGCAATAACGCCCATGAGTTCCATGCGGTTATTGGTGGTGTGACCGAAACCGCCCGACAGCTCCTTTTCGGTGCCGTTATACCTGAGGATGGCTGCCCAGCCGCCGGGCCCGGGGTTGCCGGAGCAGGCACCGTCGGTGTAGAGGGTAATTTGTTTCATCAGAACCTGAACGAAAGGGATGTGCTCAGCCGCTGCTGAGAATGATCTTCCGTGAGTACGTCTCTCGTCTGGAGACCCCAGAAGGAATACCCGTACCCTATTTCCAGGCAGGCGGTCTTCATGATGAACGCGACGCCGGCGGTGATTGTTTGCACGTCTTTGTTGGGTGCCTCTCCCATCGGATCCCAGTTGGCGGGCGTCGAAGAGTCGGTATATTGAATCGCGAACAGATGCGTGTCGAATTGGTCCCACGAATACCCTGCCCGCAGAAGTACTGCGCTGCTGACGATCGGCGCTTCGAGCCCTATTCCCGCGCCGAATATGGTCTTGTTCGCAAGACTGGACGCAGGGAAATCTTCGTTGGGATACACAAAGGAGTACGGCGCGCGGATACGCAGTTCGGCGCTTGCGGTGAGGAAAGGATAGGCGCCGGAGAACCCGACCGCGCCCGAATACGATGAAAAAATCTTGCCGTGTGCCTGCGGATAGTTGTAAACATCGGTGCCGCTGATATCGGGATTTGTCTCGCTTGCGTCCTCGGTGAACCATATCGTCTGCGGGATGACGAATCTCGCCCCAATGCTGAAATGTTTGACGAAATTATAAAGCAGCCCGAAACGCACGTCGTAGCCGACGTACGATCGCGTTGTGGTGCGGTCGTAGTCGTCGGAATACATGCTGTCCGCCAAAATGCCGTTGGTGTCCCGGTAAAAGGCTTCCCTCCGGTTTTCATCGCCCGTGACAAGCGAGGCCGATGCGCCGATGCTGAGTCCCTTGGCCACCTGCAGGCCGAAACCGGCCGTCCAGAAGTTGAGCGAGCCGTAGGTCTTTTCGTCCCTGCCCACAAAAACCGATTGGTTGCTTGGATCATAGTAGCTGCCCGAAAATTTCCGCGCATCGTCGAACGTGATGGGGCTTTGAAACGCGGCTGCAACGGAAAACCCGCCTTGACTCGTGGGAAACGCGTGCAGGTACCCCAGGTTGGAAACCCGCAGCCGCTGCATCACCGACGATTCGTCGTTGCCGAAGAATGACGTCTGCGATCTCTGGGAAAGCCCGTCGACCCCCACCTGGAGTTCGCGAGCGGGAATAAAGCCGAGCCCCGCGGGATTCCAGAACAGGGCCGATTGGTCGTTTGCAAGTGCGACGAAATTGTTCCCCATGCTGAGCGCTTTTGAGCCTACTCCCGTTTCATGGGAGATTTCTATTTGGCCGAAGCAGACCGAAAAGAGCACTGCCACGGCGAGCAAGGCTGGATAGACGGATCTTTGTTTCATTACCATCCTCTCTGGTTGCGGCCGCCCCGGGAACTTCCGCCCGACGAATTGTCCTGGCCCGAGGTTGAAGAAGGCTGCGGCGACGTGCTTGTTGACGTAGCGGGTTGAGACGCAGGAGCCGTTTGCTGTTCCGGCGGCGCAGCGGGCGGCGGAGCTTGTGATTCAGCTTGTTTGCTTTCCGCCTGCGGGCTTTGAACTTCACCCGAAGCAGGAATGCCCTCGGTCCTGCTTTGGACCCTCGCATTCGGCGAGGCGGTTGAAGGCGGATTTTCACTTATGCCGGAGGCGGAAGACGCGGTACCCGTCGCAGGTTTGGAGAGAGGAACGGTTCTCCCGCTGGACCGCTGCGACGAGGTGGGAATTCCCTGCGTTCGTCCATTGCGGTTGCGAACCTGTTTGTTTGACGACGAGGAATAACCCGACGATCCCTGACCGGAAGAATTCCACCACCACGTCCCGTGATCGCCGCCCCCGTAGCCGCTGTAATACCGGCATGCACCGCAGGAATTGTCATAATAGTAGTAGGCAGGGCAGCGCTGGTCCCACCCGGAACTGTTGTAGGAGCCATAGAAATAGGGGTCGGAACGGTTCCACCACGGATACTCGCTATATCGGTACCAATCCCGGCCGTAGTCCGCATCATCGCACACGAGCTCCGGCCTGCCGAGAATGTCCCTTGTCCAATAGCACACCTGGTTGGGGTTGGCCGGCACGGTGTCGCGGAGATAGGCCCCGGAGCCGTCGGCCGCATAGGCCGAATCGGGCGGCACATCACCGTCCGCGTTGCTGCGGACATAGGCGAATTGCGTGTAGCAACCGGCAAACAGGAGAAGGCAGAGAACGCCAGCAGCGTTTCGTATCATACTTTTCTTCCTTCTTGGATTGAAAAGACTACATTCGGGGATTTTGGCCATGACCGTACGTAAAATAAGTCGTTTAATCCACCGCCGGTAGGCCAATCGTCTATTCCCCCTCCTCACCGTTGTTTCGATAATACACGAGGCGCGGCGACGATTATTGCCCGAGACCAATTCCCTTTTTTATTATATTAGAAGGTATCGCCTCTTTATGATGATTACGATTGTGCAAAAAAAGAATTTTGCCGCAAAAGAAAGGATTTTCATGAAACGACTTACCATTTACTTCCTGCTTACCGTTGCCCTGTCCGGTATGTTCTTCGCTTCAAGGGCGGAGAGCATGCTGTCGCTTTCTATAGGCACCACCTGGCCGCAGGCGCTGCTATATACGGGGATCTGCTCCGGCGATGCAGAGCTCAACGTCGGCGCGATTGTTGACAAGAGAATCGGGTTCGGATTCGCAACGGACTTCCTCTGGAACACTATTGAGAAAGACGTTCAGATCGCGGACACCACGCCGGGCAAGTACAAAACCGTGAGCGCGCAGAGAACCTTCATGTTTCCGGTTATGGGATATTTCCTCATCGACCCCGTGCCGTCCTTGATAGTGCATCCGGTTGCGAAGTTCGAAATCGGGTACAATTCGATGATATTCGCCAACAAGGACACCACCAATGCAAGTCCCGTCAACTATCCGTATTTTTTCGGCCTCATTATCAAGGGAAGCGTGGATGCACTCTACAATATCGGCGAGCACAGCTCGCTTTTTCTGGGCGTCCAGTATCAGTGGGCCGACATGCGCAACGCCGCAAAAGGCGAGTTGTTTGACAAACGCGACATGAGCGGCGTCGGCATCCGCGCGGGCTTCCGGGTATTGATGTAAAGGCTCTTTGTTGAGACGGATTGTATGCGCATCGTTCTCCAGCGCGTAAAGAAAGCTTCCGTCTCCGTGAGCGGCGCCATGGTCGCATCCATTGGCCCCGGCCTCCTCATCCTCCTTGGCATTCACAAAGACGACACGCCGGCGCAAGCCGACTTCCTTGTGGACAAATGCGTCTGCCTCCGCATCTTTGCCGACGACGCGGGCAAAATGAACCGCTCTCTCACCGACGCCGGCGGCGGCGCGCTCGTGGTGTCGCAATTCACGCTCTACGGAGACTGTTCCCGCGGCCGCAGGCCCAGCTTTACCGATGCGGCCGACGCCGACAAGGGGCGCACCCTGTACGAATACTTTGTGGCCCGGCTGCGGCAACAGGTCCCGGGAGTAGCAACCGGCGCATTCGGCGCCATGATGGATGTTGAGCTTGTAAACGACGGGCCCGCCACCTTCGTGCTTGACTCGTAGCAAAAAGGCATCACTACGAAACGCTTCGCCGCAATCCTCATTTCGTGCGCTCTTCCCTGCGTGGCCATGGCCCAAGGCGCCGACTGGCCCGTTCCTCGCCCGCTTTCCGGGTTCGGCGCGAGCGGACACTACCGCGTGGTGCGAGACAGCATTCCCAGCCCGCAATGGTCCGGCAAATACGTGTACGTTTTCCATCCGGCCGACACGCTGGCGAAATATCCGCTTATTCTATTCTGTCACGGCATGGGAGAGGTCGAACCGGCATTGTACGGTCCGCTCATCGCCAACCTGGCAAGCCGCGGCCACACCGTGGTCTTTTCCCCCTACAAGAGTTTTGCGGGTGATCCCAGGCAGAGAAAGAAATACAGAATATTGACCGCCGGCTTCGAGGCGGCGGTACAGCGGTTCGGCCGCTGCATAGACACAACGCGAATCGGCGTCGTGGGTCATTCGTACGGCGGCGGCGCGGTGCCCGCCGTGGCGTGGCATTGCTTGGTGGAAAATCAGTGGGGAGCAAACGGCGCGTTCCTGTATGTCATGTCGCCGTGGTTTTCCTATTTTATTACGCAGGACCAGCTGGAGGCGTTTCCGCCCCGGACTTTTCTCGTCGCGCAGGTATATCACGACGACAGGATAAACGACAGGCGCATGGCAGTTGACATATTCAACAATATCGACATACCCGATACCCAGAAGGTGTTCGTGGAACTGTTCAGCGACTCCATCAGGGGCTATGTTCTTTCGGCGGACAATGCCACGCCAACGGGTCCGGCCGACAAAAACGGGGCCGAGAACGCCCTCGATTTCTACGGCGTGTATAAATTCGTGGACGCGCTTGCCGATTATGTCTTCCGGGGAAACCCCGAGGCAAAAAAGATCGCTCTCGACACCGGCACGGCGGACCAGCGTTTTATGGGCGCCTGGCCCGACAAACGGCCCGTGAGGGAGTGCGCGGTAACGCGTTCGCCCGATGCGCGGACGTCGGGGCCATGCCTTAACGAATGGGAAAACCCGCTGAATCCCCGCCGCGACGAGTCGCCCACGTTCATGCCCGAAAAACGCGCAAACAGGTTCCATCACGGGCGCAAGACAATCCACAGCTACTGGGAATTCGAAAAGGCAAAAGTCCGCGAGCGCCGCGCGCACCGGGCTATGCCGTGCGACTCCTCCTTATGCATCATTCCGCCCATCGAACAGGGCTTCGGCGCTTTGGGGCCGTGGCAGATGAACGTCGACAGCCTTCCGCAGCCCCTCTGGAGAGGCCGCTGGGTGCATGTGTTTTCACCGGCGGGAGCGCCCGGCCCGAGGCCCGCGATTCTGTTTTGTCATGGCTATTCCTCGTCGAGGCCCGAGCACTACCTTCCGCTCATTATGCACATGGTAAGCAAAGGCTACGTGGTGATCTTCTCTCCGTATCAATTCGCGGCGGTCGACCCCAAAGAGGTCAAGAAGTACGCGACCATGGAGACCGGCTTCGAAATCGCAATTGACAACTTCCACGCCTTGATCGATACCACGCGCATCGGGTTTGTGGGCCATTCCTTCGGCGCAGGCTCAATCCCTGCCGTAGCGCTGTGGGCCCTTGTCGACAAGAACTGGGGAAACGCGGCCGCGTTCCTCTACCTGATGGCGCCCTGGTACAGCTACGAGGTCGACAGGATCAAACTGCGCCTCTTCCCGCAGCGTGTCAAGATGATAACCGAGGTATTCGCCGACGACCACGTCTGCGATCACCGCATGGCGATTTCCCTGTTCAACACCATCGGCATTCCGGCGTCCGAAAAGAATTTTATCCTGGTCAACAGCGATTCGCTGCCGGGATGCCGGCTCAAGGCCGATCACAACACGCCCAAAGGTCCGTTTGATCCCCGCGCCGAGGAAGATGCGCTCGACTACTACGGCGTGTACCGCCTGTTCGACGCGCTCGCAGCCTACGCCTTCGACAACGACCCGGCCGGAAAGGCGCTTGCCATGGGAAGGGACGGTACGACGCGCTTCATGGGCACCTGGAGCAACGGCAAGCCCGTGACCCCGCTTGTCGCAACAGGAAACCCGCAGCCCGACCAGCCCGAAGACTTCTATGTGTTCGGCTGGCATTCCAGGCTCAACCCGCTGGCAAACGAAGTGATTGTTGACAAGTAGAAAACCTGTCCGGATTGCGGGTAGGATTTGTTAACACTCTTAAAGGCCATGTTCGTCTTTTTTACCCCTCAGCGTCGGCCCTGAGGCCGGAGGATCGGCCGCTCGCGCTGTTTGAGCCCGGCATCTTCTTGAGCTTTGCCCCTTGTCCTGCCGGGTGAGTTCACGTGAATCCTCGCCGCGTCCG
>Ga0182027_10005046_pt1 | contig 20203 bp, 16 predicted proteins | sample 712E1DmetaG_FD_121300 | JGI IMG/M metagenome (GOLD analysis project Ga0182027, IMG submission 121300) | Permafrost microbial communities from Stordalen Mire, Sweden - 712E1D metaG (Illumina Assembly) | ecosystem: Environmental > Terrestrial > Soil > Wetlands > Permafrost | place: Sweden...
ATTGATAAGTTGCTTCGCTGAAAAATGAATTATCGGTCATGGTTACTACGGAAGGCCCTGTCCAACTGCCGCCGTGAAAATTGAAGTCGCTAATTGTAACCGTGTTATTGCCATCTCCAGTGCCACTGCCATCCGCAAGCTGGAAATCCAGTGAAAAAGGACCCGTGGGATTGCCAACGAGGGCAGAGGAATTGAGCGTTATATTGAAATTGTCCACACCGAAACAGTTCAAATGCCCAAACTGTAGTACGCAAGCGACAGCAGCCCAGAAGAAGGTTTTCATAGTTTTGCCGATATTATGTGAAAAAATTTGCAAAAAAGGATATTTCAGTGATCAATCCGGTTGAGCATTAGCATAAATTATGCCAGATAGAGTACAATGTAAATCATGCATTCATAAGTTGTTGATTATCAAGACGTTTGGACGTTATGCGCGGTTGTTGGATTTGCTTCGATTTAGGGGGTTTTGTTACTTTTTCCGACAAGCATCCGCGCTCCTATGGCTGATCATCGTCATATCATGTTGAGTTGCAATTACTTACGATGCAAATGACAGAATGTAATCAAATCCGACGCTCAATACTTGAATCCGGCGTAAGTCCTCCGGTCTTTGTGAAGCAGGGAGCGCATCCGCAGATTCTGATTCAAAACAGCGGGCGCCATTGGGAAAGCGGTGCTGGCGCGCGCGCTCTAAGGCGGCCTGCCGGCCGCGTGCCCTGAACGCCATGCGCCGTGGAGCGCGGAACGACAGTTCCGCTTTGGTCCTGAAACAAGGGTGGCCGCCTTCTCCTGTAGCGGCGGTCTATGACCGCCGCTGTTCCGCCTTGGTCCTGAGCCCCCGGAGGGGTCGCCTGTGCTACCCCATCCTCTCAATATATGTCTAAAAAGGGCTTGACTAGGCTTACTAACTATGGTTGCATTATCCGCGTGAAACGAGATGGGACAGCCGGAGCCCGGGACGCGGTTGCCGCGGCGCCGGGAATTTGTTGGCCGGGAAGCGGCGGAATCAGGAGGACGGCGTCTGGTGGAAGGGAAACCGGCGCAAGTCCGGCCGCCCCCTCAAGGAGGCCAATGGAGTGATGGAGTGTTGGAGTGATGGAGTATTGGGTTTTCGCATCACTCCATCACTCCAGCACTCCAGCACTCCAGTCCCCCTCCTGCCGGAAGGCCAATCCAGGCTAATCCAGGCTAATCGTGCTATTTTTCGTGCTTTGGAGCGGCCCCGCGCCGGCTGGTTAACCCATTTTCCGCGTTTGACTTGCGGGGCGGACAAAATTAAACTGGGAGGAAATGTTGGTTGTTGAATCCAGTCTGGTGGCCGCTCGCGCGGCAGCCCCGCCGCCCAAGTCGTCGCCGGGCTGGAGGGAGATCGTACTCTCGGTGGAGCCGTTTTTGCAGGCGGTGGCACACCGGCTGGCAGCCCAGACAGACGAGTTCGAACCGCAAATCGCCGCCTACGCCCAATACGCGCTGACCGCCCAGGGAAAACAGTTGCGCCCGGTCCTCGTCGCCCTGAGCGGCGAAGCCTGCGGCGGGTTGAACGACTCCCATCTGACGGTGGCGGCGATTATCGAAATGGTGCATCTGGCCACGCTGGTGCATGACGATATTAATGATGAGGCGGTTTTGCGGCGGGGCAGGCCGAGTCTGGCGGCCAATTGGGGGATCGAAGTTTCGGTGCTGTTGGGGGATTGTCTTTTTGCCCATGCCTTGAAGCTGGCCGCCGGTTTCCCCACGCCGGAAATATGCCGCCGGGTGGCTTCGGCGACCAATACGGTTTGCGCCGGGGAAATCTTGCAGACACGAAGCCGGGGGGATTTCGAGGTCGCCCGCAGCCAGTACTTCAAGGTGCTGGCCATGAAAACGGCGGAGCTTTTTGCGTTGTCGTGCCAGTTGGGCGGACTTCTGAGCAAGGCGCCGGCGCCGCGCCTGGAAGCGTTGCGCCAATACGGCTTGGCCCTGGGCACGGCCTATCAACTATACGACGATTGCCTGGACGTGCTCGGCTCCGAGGCGGCCGCCGGCAAGTCCCTCGGCACCGATCTGGCCAAGGGCAAATTGACGCTGCCGGTCTTGATCGTGCGCGACCGCGCCACGCCGGGGGACCAGAGTCAATTGCGGGAATGGCTGCGAAATTGGGAACCGGCCCGCCTGGCCGGCGTCGTGGCTTTGATCGAAAAATACGACGCGTTCACCGAGTCCCGCCTGGTGATTCAGCACTATTTGTCAGCCGCGCGGCAGGCGGCGGCGGCGTTGCCGGCGTCGGAAGGGCGGGCCAAGCTGGCGGGCTTGACGCATTTTTTGGCGGAACAAACCGCCGCGCTGGGGGTTGACTATTAGAACGATTTAGACTGGCAAGGTCAATTACCGCTTACGAAAGTTGAACTGGAAAAACCGATGAGCGCCCTGCCCATCCAAGAGCCGGACACCCCGCCGGAGGACGACTGGGCGCTGGTCCGCCGCGCCCAGCGGGAAGACACCTCGGCCTACGATGAACTGGTCCGCCGCTATCAGGAACGCATTTACGCCACGGTCTATCACATGACCTCCAACCACGAGGACGCCAACGACCTGGCGCAGGATGCGTTCATCAAGGCCTATCGCGCCCTGAAATCCTTCAAGGGCGATTCGAGCTTCTACACCTGGATCTACCGCATCGCCGTCAACAAGACCATCAACTTCCTCAAACTGCGCAAGAACCGGGTGCAAATGAGCCTGAACGACATGGACTTCAACGCGGAGCACGACCCGGACCTGGTGGCGCTGATCTCCCACAACAACCCGCGGCGGGACTTGAGTCTGGCGGAATTGCAGGAAAAATTGAACGCCGCCATGCAAAAACTGTCAGAAGACCACAGAATGGTTGTGGTTTTACATGATATTCAGGGACTGACGCACGAGGAAATCGGAGCGATTATGGATTGCAATATCGGCACGGTTCGCTCACGCTTGTTCTACGCGCGCCAGCAACTGCAAGCTTATTTGGCCGATTATTTACGATAAACAGCAGAGAGACAGCATGGACCAGGAATCCAAACCAACGATCACAGTGGAAAGGCTCATCGCGTTGAAACGCTATGAACAGCCCCCGCCCGGTTATTTTCACCTGCTCCCGGGCCGGATTATAGCCCGCATCGAACGGGGCGAAGGCCAATGCAACTCCTGGAAAACCTGGCGCCTTTCCTTCAGCGCCCGGCCCGCTCTGGCCTTTGTCTTGGGCCTGACCGTTTGCGGCGCCCTGACCCTCGCCGTTTACATGCCGCCCAAGTTAGTTGATCAGACCGTGACCGCCAGCGAACTGTCGCCCGACAACCGATGGGCCGCCGCGTCCATAGGCGTCCCGGCAACCGTCGAGACCTCCCTGGGCGGAGCCGCGTGGCTTGGCAGCACCAATCCGGTCACCGCGCCCCAAACCGGCGACTCCCTTTTCGGCACGACCGAAGCGCGCGCCATCCCGGTCTCCCTCTTCCCGCAAAATTAGCCGATGCGGTGGGTCCGTGCTGTAGCATCGAGCCTCCGGCTCGACTTAAACGTTCCCCCTGGATTCAGAACACCGTCGGCACGCCTTCCTGGAGGATTCTCAAATGCCGGCTCAAGCCCTGGGCGGCGGCCAATTGGCGAAGCCAGCGCGGCGGCTCATCCATGTCTTCAAAGGAAAGCCGGAAGGTGCCATAGTGCATCGGCACCAGCCACTGGGCTTGCAGGTCGCGGAAGGCCTTAATGGCTTCGTCCGGCCCCATGTGAACGTGACGGAAGGACTCCGGATAGTAGGCCCCGATGGGCAGCAGCGCCACTTCCGGCGGGCTGGTTTGGCCGATCTCCCTGAACCCCCCGAAATAGGCGCTGTCCCCGGCGTGATAAATTCGCCGGCCCTGGTGTTCGAGCAGGAAACCGCCGTAGCCGCGGTGGTCGTCCCGCAATATCCGCGCGCCCCAGTGCTTGGAGGGCGTGAACGTGACCTTCCAGCCGTGATGGGAAAAGCTCTCCCACCATTGCAGTTCGATGATGCGTCCGAAGCCCAGATTCCTGGCCAAATCCCCCACGCCCCACGGCACAATGGCGATTTTCGGAGAATTGAGCCGGCGCAAGGTGGGACGATGGAAATGATCGAAGTGGGCGTGGGTGAGCAGAACCACATCAATGGGAGGCAGGTCTCGAATCTTCAACCCGGCGCGCCGGATGCGCTTCAAGAGGAAAAGCCAGTTGGCGAAATTCGGATCAATCAGCACGTTCAAATCGGTGAACTGCGCCAGAAATGAAGCGTGCCCGATCCAAGTCAGGGCCGCCTGCCCGCGCACCAGCTTGGGAAATTTGGGCCGCACGCGCTCCCCCGTCCGCCGTGTCAACAATGCCTTCCAGACCAACTCGTAAAAAAAGGTGCCCGGACTGAAATGCTTGCTCGGCGTCAGGTCCTTGAAGGAGCGCGGCAGCAGTTTTCTCCGGCGCGGCGATTTGGGCGGGCGGCCCGGCTCATTTTTTGGCATAATGCGTCGGTTTGAATTTTGAACTTCAAAATCTCAAGTTAAGTGTTAGCATATTCCCATCCGCCACCGGCGCGGCGATAGTCCTGTAAAATACGCCCTGAACTGTGAATGTTTCAAGCCAACTCGACAGGTTCCTGCTCCAAAAACCGGCGCTGGGCAACAATGTCTATATCGCCCGCGGCGCGATAGTCACGGGCGCCGTCACCCTGGGCGATGCCTCCAGCGTCTGGCACAACGCCGTCTTGCGCGGCGACATCAACCGCATTGTGGTTGGCCACCACACCAATATCCAGGACAACGCGGTGCTGCATGTGGCCGATGAATTCCCGTGCGTCCTGGGCAATTATGTCACCCTCGGCCATGCCGCCATCGTTCACGCCTGCACCATCGGCGACGAGTGCCTGATCGGCATGGGAGCGGTGATTTTGGACGAAGTGGAATTGGGGCCGCAATGCCTGGTGGGCGCCTGCGCGCTGGTGACGCAGCGAACCAAGATTCCCCCAAGGTCGCTGGTCCTCGGCGCCCCGGCCAAAGTCGTGCGCCCGCTGACCCCCGAAGAACTGGCCGGCCTGAAACACTCGGCGGAGAAATACGCCGACACCGCCGCCTACTGCCTGGCGCACAAGATCAACCTCGGCGGACCACTGTGACGGGGCCCGTAACTATTCAGGTAGGGACAGCGCGCCGCGCTGTCCGCGCCGCGTCCAGCGGCGCAATGGATCGCCCGCCCCGGACGCCTCGGCGAGGCGTCCCTACCTGAATAGTTACCCCGTACCTTGCATTACTTTTCTGTCTTCCCCGCCTTGTAAATGGTGAGGATTTCCTCCGCGGTCAGGGCGTGGCTGAAAATCTGCAATTCCGCCGCCGCCCCGCTGTAAGCGTGACAACCGTCGCAGCATTGGCAGACATGCTGCCCCAGGAGCAATGACGCCTGATTGGCAACGTCAACGGTCTCCCGATAGGGCTTTGAGTTGTCGAGCGCGCCGTCCAGATAGAGCAGCCCCATGCAGCTCCCGGCACTGGTGGATTGTCGGACCCACGCGACATGATGCCACTGGCCGTCATTGACCGGGCGGGTGGAAAACAAAGCAAATTCGCCAGGGTCCTGGCTGCGTGCCGACGTAATCCCAAGGTGCAGAAAGCCGGGCAGCGGATTCCCGGGCCTGCTGCCGAGGAAAATATTCCAATGGCTGTACGCCGCATCGCACGTCGGCCTCTTTCCCAAAAACGCCTCATACCGATATTGGGAATCCGTCTTCATCCAGAAAGCGATGGTGAAATCGCGCGTCCCAAAGTTCCCGATGCTGTTGCCGAAATCCACCTGTGCGTTTTCACCTGGATTCAGAACGGCTGGGTTCCCGGAGGCATCAATAGTATACGTTACAGGTGGTATTTGACCTTGAACAAAGTCAAGTCCCTGGCCATTGCCGCCACCGAACTGAAACGCCTGCGCCGCCGCCGGTCCCGGCACATAACGCAGCCCGCCAGAAACCTGGCCGTCATAGTGGCCGGCGCTGTCCTTGGCGTTGCCATCGCCGGACCACCGCGCCACCAAGCCATTGGTAACCGGCGCCTGCGCGAAACAAGGCGCGCCAAAAGCCGTCAAAAACAAAAGGCCCGGCCAGAACCAAGCCGGCGCTCCAAATCGCATGGTTATTCTTTTCATATCATTGCTGGTTGATTACCCATTCTGGCATGCAAATCCGCAATCCGCAATCAAGGGAATGAAGACACTGGAACAGGAGAAAACAGAGATAACAGAGATTTCCCCACTCTGCCTTTCTCCGTTTCCTCCGTTTCCTCCTGTTCAAAATCCGCAATCTGCAATCCGCCCCGTCCTCCGTAGCTTTAGCGAAGGAGGAAATCCGCCCTCCTTCGCCGAGGCTACGGAGGGCAAGCAATCCGCAATCCGCAATCTGCAATCCGCAATGGCATCACTTGTCTGCTTTCCCCGCCTTGTAAATGGCGAGGATTTCCTCCGCCGAAAGCGCATGGCTGAAAAGCTGAACCTCCGCCGCCGCCCCGCTGTAAGCCCGCCGTCCGTCGCAGCATTCGCAGGTGTCCCGCCCCAGGAGCAAAGGCGACTGGTTGGCAATGCCAACCGCCTCCGGATAGGTCTTTGAGACATCGAGCGCGCCATCCACGTAGGCCAGCCCCGACACGCTCCCGGAACTGGTGGATTGCCGCACCCAGGCGATGTGGTGCCACTGGCCGTCGTTCATTGGGCGGCTGGAAAGCAAACAATCAGAAGCCGCCTTGTAGCTGCCCTCGCAAATCGCGAAGACAAGAATGCCGGCCACCCTCGGCTCTCCGCCGCCGGAGGTAATAGTCCAGTGACTGTACCTTCCATCACACGTCGGTTTCTTATCCAGAAACGCCTCCAGCGGGATTTGGGAATCCGTCTTCATCCAGAAAGCGACGGTGAAATCGCGCGTGCCGAAGTTGCCAACATTGGCGCCGAAATCCACTTTCGCGTCGCCTCCGTTGAATTGAAACGCCTGGGCCGCCGCCGGTCCCGGCACATAGCGCAGCCCGCCGGAAACCTGGCCGTCAAAATGGCCGGCCCTGTCCTTGGCATTGCCATCTCCGGTCCACCGGGCCGCCAAGCCGTTGGTAATCGGCGCTTGCGCGAGACAATTCACGCCGAACGCCACCAGAATTGCCGGCAAGAACCAAGCCGCCGCTCGAAACGGCAGTGCTACTTTTCCCATATCATTCGTGGTTGATTACACATTCTGGCATACAAATCCGCAATCCGCAATCCGCAATTCAAGGGAATGAAGACACTTGAACAGGAGAAAACAGAGATAACATCCCGATTCGGAATCGGGACTGTCCAAAATCCGCAATCCGCGATCCGCAATCCGCAATTTGAGAGATTAAGATTAAGAGCAAGATTAGGATTAAGATTAAGATTAGGAGCCCTTGAACCCTGGCATCCCTCCCATCCGCCCCATCATCTTCTGGAACTTGCCCATTTTCTTCATCATCTGCTGCATCTGGTTGAATTTGTTGAGCAAATTGTTGACATCGGACACCTGGACGCCGCTGCCCTTGGCGATGCGCACCCGGCGCTTGGCGTTGAGGATTTGCGGGGCGCGCCTCTCCTGAAACGTCATGGCGCAAATAATCCCCTCCATGCGCTTGAATTCCTTTTCCTGCTTGTTCATGTCCACCCGTTTGATCGCCTCCGCCCCGCCCGGCAGCATCCCCACCAGGCTTTCCAGCGAGCCGAGCTTCTTCATCGCCCGCAACTGCTCCAGAAAATCTTCCAGCGTGAACTGGCCCTTGCGCATCTTCTCCTCCATGCGCTTGGCGTCGTCCAGGTCCACCGCCTCGGCTGCCCTTTCCACCAGGCTCACCACGTCGCCCATGCCCAAAATGCGCGACGCCATCCGCTCCGGGTGGAACGGCTCGAATTCGTCCACTTTCTCCCCCGTCCCCATGAACTTGATCGGCTTGCCGGTCACCGCCTTCAAACTCAGCGCCGCGCCGCCCCGCGCGTCGCCATCCAGCTTGGTCAGGATCGCCCCGGTGATATTCAGCGCCTGGTCAAAGTGTGTGGCCACATTGACCGCTTCCTGGCCCGTGGCGGCGTCCAGGACCAGCAGGATTTCCTGCGGCTGGATCAAGTCCCGCAAGCGCACCAGTTCCTGCACCAGCGCCTCATCCACTTGCAACCGCCCCGCCGTGTCGAAGATGAGCGTGTTGCGCTGGTTCTGGCGCGCGAACTCCAGCGCCTGGCGGGCGATCTTCAAGACATCCGTTTCCCCCTTGAGCGCAAAAACCGGGACCTCGATTTGCCGGCCCAAAACTTCCAGTTGCTCCATCGCGGCCGGGCGGTACACGTCCGCCGCCACCAGCAACGTCTGGCGCGCCTGCTTTTGCAGCCAGCGGGCCAGCTTTGCGCTGGAGGTCGTTTTGCCCGAACCGTGCAGGCCGGCCAGAATGACGCAGCTCGGATTGCCGCTCAACGCCAGCCCGGAATGGGTCGAGCCGAGCAGCTTCACCAGCTCGTCATATATAATCTTGATGATCTGCTGTCCCGGCTGGATGCTTTGCACCACCTCCTGCCCGAGCGCCTTGATTTTGACCTCCTCGATGAAATCGCGCGCGACCTTGAAATTGACATCCGCGTCCAGCAGCGCCAGGCGCACCTCGCGCAGGGCATCCCCCGCGTTGGCCTCGGAAATCTTGCCCAGCCCGCGGAGATTCCGGAACGCGTTTTGCAGTTTCTGGCTCAGAGAATCGAACATGGCCGCAATCTAAAGTCCAAAACCCCGCTTGCAAAGTCCAAACCGCCGCGCCGGCCATAAGTCCCATAACTCCCATAAGTCCTATAAGTCCTATAAGTCCTATAAGTCCCTTCCACGTTCCTTGCAAGCATGGCCCTCCACGACTGAAGCATCGCAAAATTGCCGAGATAATGATTGAAGTCGCGGCAACCTTATGTCATTATCGCCCCATTCTATGATTTCGCCGCACGCCAAGTCCTCAGGCAAGCTGGATGAAAAACAGCGCAAAGCGCTGGTCAGCCTGCTCGCCGATGAGGATCCGGCGGTCCATCGCACAGTCCGGCAAAAGATCCTGTCTTACGGCCCCATCGCGGCCCAGTGGGTGCGGGTACACAGCCTGAGCAACGACCCGGTCCTCCGCCGCCACGCCCTGGAAATCGTCCATTATTTTTCGCGGCAGGACGCCGACACGCAACTGCTGGCTTTTTGTTTGAATCAAGGGGAGGACTTCGATCTGGAACAAGGGGCCTTGCTGCTGGCGCGCACCCAGTATCCCGACATCAATATCGCGGGCTACAGCGCGTTGCTCGACCATCTGGCGGGGGAACTGCGCGAGCGCCTGGATTTGAGCGGCGATCCGGTCCAGATTCTGGGCGTCATGGCCGACTATTTGTTCGCGGAACAAAAATTCGCGGGGGATGAAACCCATCCTCACGATCCCGAAAACAGTTATCTCAACCGCGTACTGGACCGGCGGAAGGGAAACCACATCAGCCTGAGCGTGCTGTATCTTTTGCTGGCGCGCCGGCTGCGGCTGCCGGTGGCCGGCATTGGTCTGCCCGGCTATTTCGTGTGCCGCTACCAATCCAGCCGGCATGAGATCTATGTTGACCCCTTCCGCAAGGGCCGCGTCCTGGCCAAGGCCGATTGCGTGAAATACGTCGTGCAACTGCAGCATCGCTTTGACGAAAGCTGCCTTGCGCCGGTGAGCGCGCGCCGGATTTTGCTGCGGATTTGCGCCAATCTTCACCAGATTTACACCCACCTCAAATCCCCCGCCCAAAGCGAACGGTTGCAGCGCTACCTGGTCGCGCTGGCCAAGTAATTTTCATCCTCCCCAATGAACGTTCTCGTGATCGGCTCGGGCGGACGCGAACACGCGCTGGTTTGGAAACTGGCGCAGTCGCCCCGCATCTCAAAATTGTTCTGCGCGCCCGGCAACCCCGGCATCGCCCGCGAACGCCTGGCCCGCGACGGCTCCCCGGTGGAATGTGCCGCCATCGCGGCGGACGATCTGCCGTCCCTGCTCGCCTTCGCGCGAGAAAAAAAGCCCGCGCTCACAATCGTAGGCCCGGACAACCCGCTGGCGCTGGGAGTGGTGGACTTGTTCCAGGCCAACTCGCTTCGTATATGGGGGCCAAACCGGAAGGCGGCGCAGTTCGAGTCCTCCAAAGTTTTCTCTCAAAAATTCATGGAGAAATATGGCATCCCGACCGCGCATTCCGGCGTCTTCTCCGAGGTCGGCGCAGCCCGGGATTTCGCGGCTGCCCTCCGGGGCCGTTGCGCCGTCAAGGCCGACGGCCTGGCGCTGGGCAAAGGCGTCCTAATATGCAACACGCCGGCAGAGGCGGCCTTGGCTGTGGATGACATCATGGTGAAGCGAAAATTCGGCCCGGCCGGCACGCAAGTCGTCATTCAGGAATTGCTCGAAGGAATGGAGATTTCCCTCCATGCCTTGTGCGACGGAAAAACGGCGAAGCTCTTTCCCGCCTCCCAGGACCACAAGCGCCTCCGGGACAACGACGCCGGCCCCAACACCGGCGGCATGGGCGCCTATTCCCCCGCCCCGTTCTTGAGCGAGACGGAACTGGCGGAGACGGGCCGCAAAATTCTGGCACCGTGGCTCCGGGGGTGCGAGGCAGAGGGCATTGATTTTCGCGGCATCTTGTATCCGGGCGTGATGCTGACCAAAGACGGCCCGAAAGTCCTGGAGTTTAACGCGCGCTTCGGCGATCCCGAAACGCAAGTCTATTTGACACGCCTCGAAAATGACCTGCTCGATTTGATCGAGGCCAGCGTGGATGGCACGCTGGAAAAGCTCCCGTTGCGCTGGCGTCCCGAAGCCGCCGTCTGCGTGGTAATGGCGGCGGCCGGCTACCCCGGAACCCCGGCCAAAGGCGCGCCCATCCAGGGCCTGGACGAAGCGGGCGCGCCGCCCAACACGAAGATCTTTTTCGCCGGCGTCGCGCGCCAAGGCGACCGTTTCGTCACCCACGGCGGGCGGGTTCTGGGTGTGACGGCTTGGGACACCGGCCTGGCGCGGGCCAAGGACAGGGCCTACGAGGCGGTGGCCAAAATCAAATTCGACGGCGCGCAGTTCAGAACGGACATTGGCGCAAAAGCCTTGCGGTAGTTCCCCTAACCGCGTTGCGCCCCGGGAAGCGCCGTAGGCGCGACATCTTTGTAGAACCAAACCGAAGAACATGTTCAAGCACCTTCCGGAGCCACCAACCCCCAAACGCGGTGCATTGTCCCATGCGTCCTATGCACTGCAATCTGTCAAAGTCACTCATATTGGCGAGGATTTCGTGAAAATAGCCCAGCCATTTATGGCTGGGTACACCGGCCAAACAGGCGACGCAAGTCCCGTCAGGGACGACAGATCTTTCGTCCCTGACGGGACTTGCTTCGTCTTCCTGCACCATGACCCACCGCTGAAGCGGTGGGCTATTTTCTTTTCGAGCAGAGCTGACTTTCATTCCTTCGGTTGCGGTTGGCCGCGCTGCGTCCTATGCGTCCCATTCTTCCCATCCTTCCCACCAGCACTTGAAAAATGTGTCCTCCCGCATTAGACTCTCTCCCTTGAAAATAAAACATTGTCTTCCGATTTTATTCTTGCTGGCGGCCTGCGCCCTTTGTGCCGGGTCCACCAACGACCCTCCGCAATTCGATGAGGTGTACCAGTTGTTGCGCGCCCACTTGAACGGCTCCAGCGACGCGGACCTGAACCGCGCGGCCGTGGATGGTTTGCTCGCCCAGCTCAAGTCCAGCGCCATGCTGATCGGCCCCGCCACGACCGCCGAAGCGGCCCCCGCCGCCGCCGTGCCGCTGGGCAAATCCATTATCTACGACGATTCCTGCGCCTATTTTCGCGTGCTCAAGGTCGAGACCAACCTCGCCCGCGAACTCATGTCCTCATACCGTGAAATGGCCGCCACCAACAAATCCAAAATCAAAGGCGTGGTTCTCGATTTGCGGTTTGCCGGAGGCGCTGATTTCGCGGCGGCGGCGGCGGCGGCGGATTGTTTCCTCAATGACGACCAGCCGTTGCTGGAATGCGGCGGCGTCATGGCGCGCTCCACCAAAAAGACCAATGCCATTACCGTGCCCCTGGCCGCGCTGATCAATTCCGGGACCAGCGAGGCGGCGGAAGGGCTGGCGGCGGTCTTGCGGCAAACCCGCACCGGCCTGCTCTTGGGAAGCCAGTCCGCGGGCCGGGCCAGCCTTTTCCAGGAATTTCCCCTGACCAACGGCGAACAGTTGCGCATTGCCGTCGGACAGATCAAGCTGGGCGACGGCTCGGTTTTCACCGGCGGCATCAAACCCGATATCGAAGTGAAAACAACCCCGGAGGAGGAACGCGCCTACTTGGAGCAGCCCTACCTGATCCCCGCACAGGCCGGAAGAACCAATGCGGCGGGCACGAACCTCACCGCCAATCCGCCCAAGACCAACGACAGCCCTTTCCGGCGTTTCAATGAAGCTGAGTTGGTGCGCGAACAGCGCGAAGGGACGGACCTGGAAGCCGAGTTTAGCGCCGGCGCGCGTTATCAAACCGACCCTAGTCTTAAAATCGTCCGCGACCCCGCCCTGGCGCGCGCCCTAGATTTGCTCAAGGGCCTGGCCGTCGTCCAAAAAGGCCGTGTCGGGCAGTAAATTCGGTTGACGATTCTCCAGTCACCGCGCAAGGTTTCATGACGTAATGGCAGGAATGAAGACAATTCTGTTTGTTTGTACTGGCAATGTTTGCCGCAGCCCGATGGCCGAGGGCCTCTTTCTGCACGCCATCCGGGGCCGCAAGGATTTCCGGGCCTTGTCAGCCGGCGTCGGCGCCCTCGATGGCCAGCCGCCCAGCGCCTACGCCGTGCGCGCCTTGCGCGAGCTGGGCATTGATATTTCCAATGCCTCCAGCCGCATGCTCACCCGCGAACTGATCGAGGAGGCCGATTACATTTTCGGCATGACCCACAGCCATCTGGATTCCATCAACGCCCTCTTTCCGCAGGCGCTGGAAAAGACCTTCTTGCTGCGCGAATTTGACGAGACTCTGGATGATTTCGAGAAGGACATCGGCGACCCCATCGGCGGCTCCTATGAAACTTACGCCTATTGCCGCGACCAGATCGAACAGGGGATTCTTTCGATGCTCAATTTCATCGAGCAAACATCCCCGGCGCCGCTGGCCGCCGGCGCCGCGCCGGAGAGCCGCATCGCCCTCGGCGCCGATCACGCCGGCTTCGCGCTCAAGGAGCATCTCAAGGCCCACCTCCAGGCCGCCGGCGTTTCGCTGGTGGATTTGGGAACGCATTCGGAGGAGACCTGCGATTACACCGAGTTCGGCCACGCGGTGGGCAAGCAGGTGGCCTCGCGCAAAAGCGAGATGGGCTTGTTGGTCTGCTCGACCGGCGTTGGGATCAGCATTTCAGCCAACAAAATCCCCGGCGTCCGCGCCGCGCTGGTGTCCGATGAATCCACCGCCGCCCTCTGCCGCCGCCACAACAACGCCAATGTCCTCTGCCTCGGCGCGAGAAACACCCCGCCCGAACTGGCCGTCAAAATCCTCGACCTCTTTCTGTCCACCTCCTTCGAGGGGGGCCGTCACGAGCGTCGTGTCAATACAATGGAAATACACAACCCCACCCCAGCCCCGCTCCGTCTCAGCAGCGTGGATCCCGAAATCGCCGGCGCCCTGTTCCTGGAACAGCAGCGCCAGCAAGAAAACATCGAGCTGATCGCCAGCGAGAACTTTGTCAGCCCCGCCGTCATGGAGGCCCAGGGTTCCGTCCTCACCAACAAATATGCCGAGGGCTACCCCGGCAAACGCTGGTACGGCGGCTGCGAGAACATGGACACCATCGAGCGCCTGGCCATCGAGCGCGCGCAAAAAATCTTCCGCGCCGAGCATGTCAACGTCCAGCCCCATTCCGGCAGCCAGGCCAACATGGCCGTTTATTTCGCCATGCTCAAACCGGGCGACAAAATGCTGACCATGGACCTTTCCCACGGCGGCCACCTCACCCACGGCAACAAAGCCAACTTCTCCGGCCGCTTCTTTGAAATCGTCCACTACGGCGTGCGACACGAGGATGAACTGATTGACTACGATCAATTGCAGAAATTGGCCCGCGAACACCGTCCCCGCATGATCACCGTCGGCGCCTCCGCCTATCCCCGCATCATTGATTTCAAGCGGATGGGTGAAATCGCGCGCGAATCGGACGCCTGGCTCCTGGCCGACATCGCCCATATCGCCGGCTTGGTCGCCGCCGGGCTGCATCCCAGCCCCATCGAACACGCCGATTTTGTCACCACCACCACGCATAAGACCTTGCGCGGGCCGCGCGGCGGGTTGATCTTATGCAAGGAAAAATTCGCCAAGGACATTGATTCCCAGACCTTTCCCGGCATCCAGGGCGGCCCCCTCATGCACGTCATCGCCGCCAAGGCGGTCTGTTTCCATGAGGCCCTACAGCCCGCCTTTCGCGAGTATCAGGTCCAAATTGTCAAGAACGCCGCCGCCCTGGCCGACGGCCTCATCCGTAACCATTTCCGCCTGGTCAGCGGCGGAACGGACAACCATCTCATGCTCGTGGACGTCGGGGCGCGCGGGTTGACCGGCAAGGACTGCCAGATCGCCCTGGACCAGGCGGGCATCACAGTGAACAAGAACACCATCCCCTTCGAGACCCGATCCCCCTTCCAGGCCAGCGGCATCCGGCTCGGAACCCCGGCCGTCACCACCCGCGGAATGAATGAGCCGGAGATGGCCGCCGTGGCGGACATGATCAGCGAAGTCTTGCTGGATATAAAAAATCTTGACACGGCACACAAGGTGAGGGATCGTGTGCGTGAATTAACCGCAAAGTATCCCTTGCCATATTAGCAGATTTAGGGTTACATGCCATTGCGTTGTAGCGTCGCGCCTGTGGCGCGATCGCTTGCCATATTAACATAATAGGGTTACGTCCGATGGGCCGCTGTGCGGAGGGTGTCCTGCCCGTGTCCCAAATCCGGCAATCCAATTTTACCATGCCCAGAGCAGCCACAAAAAAAGTCGCAAGGAAAGGCCCCAAGCCTTCCCCACCATCCGTCCCCGCCGATGCCGCCATCTCCCCGCCTCCGCCGGAGCAACCACCCAAACCGGAGGCCGCGCCACCCGCCCGCCAGGATGTAGAGTCGAGCCTCCGGCTCGACAAGGATCGGCGCACAGCGCCGACGCTACACGATGCAAATGTAGCGTCGAGCCTCCGGCCCGACAAAGCCGCACCTTCCCCTGCCAAGCCGGCCCGCCAAGATGTAGAGTCGAGCCTCCGGCTCGACAAGGATCGGCGCACAGCGCCGACACTACACGATGCAGATGTAGCGTCGAGCCAGCGGCCCGACAAAGCCGCGCCTTCCCCTGCCCGGCCCGCCCACGTCCACGCCCACGCCCACGCCAAAGGAAAAGCCGCCCCGCCGCCGCCCGCCGATGCCAAGCCCGCTCCGCCGCCGCCCGGCGAAATGAAACTGGAGCCGCCCACCCACGCCGTGGAATCCACCGCGCCGGAGGAACCGCCCGCCCCTCTGGCCGCCCGGCCAACCGGCAGCGCGTTGAACATCGCCAAGCTCCAAGCCATGGCCATGCCCGACCTCAACCAAATGGCCAAGGGCATGGGCATCGAGAACTTTGGCACGATGCGCAAACACGAGATCATCTTCCAAATCCTCCAAAAAAACGCCGAGCGCGCCGGCGTCCTCTTCTCCGAAGGCGTCCTGGAAATCCTGCCGGAAGGATTCGGTTTCTTGCGCTCCCGCAGTTTCAATTACCTCCCCTGCCCCGAAGACATCTATGTCTCCCCTTCGCAGATCCGGCGGTTCGACCTCCAAACCGGCAACCTCATCGCCGGCCAAATCCGCCCGCCCAAGGACAAGGAACGCTTCTTTGCCCTCCTCAAAGTCGAGGCTGTGGACACCGAAGAACCGGACAAGGCGAAGGACAAAACCCATTTCGACAATCTCACCCCGCTCTTTCCCAACAAGCGATACCTGCTCGAAACAACCCCGGACGAACTTTCCACCCGCGTCCTCGATCTGGTTTGCCCCATCGGCAAAGGCACCCGCGGCCTCATCGTCGCCCCGCCGCGCACGGGCAAAACCGTCCTCATGCAACATCTGGCCAACGCCATCCTCAAGAACAACCCCGAAGCCTATCTCTTCATCCTTTTGATTGACGAACGCCCCGAGGAAGTCACCGACATGGAGCGCACCTGCCGCGGGGCTGAAGTCATCAGCTCCACCTTCGACGAACCACCCGAACGCCATGTCCAGGTCGCCGAAATGGTCATCGAAAAAGCCCGCCGCATGATCGAGCACAAGAAGGACACGGTCATTCTGCTGGACTCCATCACCCGCCTCGCCCGCGCCTACAACACCATCCAGCCCCACTCCGGCAAAATCCTCTCCGGCGGCGTGGACGCCAACGCGCTGCACAAGCCCAAGCGCTTTTTCGGCGCGGCCCGCAACATCGAGGAAGGCGGCTCGCTCACCATTATTGCCACAGCCCTGGTGGACACCGGCTCGCGCATGGACGAAGTTATTTTCGAGGAATTCAAAGGCACCGGCAACATGGAAGTCCATCTGGACCGCCATTTGGTTGACAGGCGCATATTCCCCTCCATCAACATCGAGCTATCCGGCACGCGCAAGGAAGAGCTCCTTTACCATCCCGACGAATACAACAAAGTCGTCATCCTCCGCCGCGCCCTGACCGGCGTCCCCCCGGTGGAAGCGATGGAGTTGCTGCTAGGCAAGCTGCGAAAACTGCGCACCAACATCGAGTTCCTCCTCAGCATGTCCGTCGGCTGATATATTGAGGCTAAGTTGGCTAAAGGTAGGGCGAGACTCTGTCGAGCCGTGACTCGATTTCCTCGGAAAAAGTCAGGACTCGACGGAGTCTCGCCCTACCGTCCAGCGATTGATATGATTTTCCCATGAGCGCGAATGAACTATTAGGAACAACATGAAGACGATCCATGCGGTCTATGAAAGCGGCGTGTTCCGGCCTTTGGAAACAGTCGAATTGCCGGAGCGCACCGAGGTGGAGTTTGAGCCGCGCCCGGTTGTGCAAGTGGAAGATGACAACGGCGTTCTGGACGGCATTTATGCCATCCTCGGCGAACGTTATAGATCATGCGAACACGACGTGGCCGCCCGCCATAATGAACACCAGCCATGACCGTCTTTTTGGACACGGTCTGCAAAGCCTTTAGCAACGACAAGCACTTCCGGGCGGCTGGATTTGAGACCCTGTTTTGAGAGCGAAAGCGAAGGTTTACGTATGCAGAATGGATTACCGGGCGTAACGAAGGGCCGCCTCAATATCGGCCCGCGTCAACGATGAAACGGCTGTGGTCTGGGGAGCACACGCGCCTCGCGTGTGGTGGTCGGCGCCCCCGCCGACCACATCTTGCCATCCTCTCCACTTCCTATGGAATGAAAGAAAGTAGTCGGCGAGGGCGCCGACTGCGGCACGCGAGGGCGCGTGCGCTCCCCAGGCCATAAAGTTCGTCGCTTAGGCGAGGTTTGGGGGCCAGCCGGGTTTTCGAGGCCAGCAAGAAACTGGCATGACCGCCAAAGACATGGTAAAAAAGGAAGATCAATAATATGTTCTTCCCATGAACGCGAATGAACTCTTGCAAAAGGTGAAAATGTTGACGCCGCTTGAACGCCGCAGGTTTTTTCGGGGTGCCCACAAACTGGAAGAACCGATTGAGTCCCAGACGCCTCCTCGCCCCAAGCGCCCAATCCGCTGGCCGGACGCAGCGGCGCGGCGGCGCAAAATTTTCAGCGACAAGGTTTACCCTAATATGGTCCTGGCGGAACGGTATCAGACGAAAAGCGATCAAAAGTGGATTGATGAGGCCCTCGCCAGCGGGCCGGTAACGCCATTGACCAAAAAGCAAATGAAGGCAATCCGCGACCGGGTCTTGAGAGGCAAAAAGGTGTGAACCAAAATTCCTGCACATCCAGCAGCTTGGATTCCATCCGGTGGCCCAGCACGAAATTCTGGTCGCGCGGAAACTTGTTCAGTTGCGGGAGCAGATAGACCAGCAGATCTTGCAGTTTCGTCAAATGGTTGTCGCTTTGTGCAATGTCAATTTCCTCAAAAGAACTTCACTCCTCGGCGGGCTTTCAAAAGGCTAAGAGGTTAAAAGAGCAAAAACTAAAGACCCGTCACACAACGAAACCCAAATTCGCCCATTTCGGGGGCCGGGTTGATGAAGTGTCGAGCGGCGCACCGCGCGTTGAGGGCCAGGTTTTCTCCATCGCCGCCGCGGAACACACGGACGCTCCCTGTTGCTGGTCCTGTGGGGTTAGTGGTCGTTGGTTGACCATACGGCGTCCCATACCAATCCCAACACCACTCCCAGACATTCCCAGCCATGTCGTAAAGGCCATATCCGTTCGGCGCAAAATACCCAACCGGACTCGTGTAGGGATACGCCCCGGTATCGAAAGCGGCGTTGTACCCGATTGGGCCTAAATCATAGCTATAGCCGCCAGAACTGGCGGGGTCTCCAAAGTAGTTGGCCTGGCTCTCGGAAATCGTGTCGCCCCAAGGAAACCGTTTCCCACTCAACCCGCCTCGCGCCGCCTTCTCCCACTCCGCTTCCGTCGGCAACCGATACCCGTTGGCGGCCCAATTCGGATAGACAGCATCGACATCTCCACTGGTATAAACCTGCGTCAATCCCGCATCAGTGTAATACACCGCTGTCAAACCCGCCTGCTGCGAGCGCGCATTGCACCATTTCATCGTATCATACCAATCCAGCGTCATCACCGGATAATTTGCGCCCTTGGGATACGCGGTACCCGTATTGTCGAAATCATAGCCATTGGCGAGGGCCCAATCGTAAATATTAGCCCACAACGTCTCCGTCACGTCATAAACGTCCATGTAAAACGCCGACACATATATCGTCGTCGGGATGGCGTCGCTCTCGCCATCCAAGGTGTCCCCCATCGTGAAGGAACCAGCCGGAATCAGCGCCATGCCGGAAGGTGGATTGAAATCAATGACTTTGCTGGTGTTGACGCTGATGGCGTTAGGAATCTGGACATAATCCACCCAATTGATGCCACCGGCCAGGGATGAGATGGTCTGGATGGTATAGGTCCCGCCCGCCTGTATGGTGTTCCAGACCAGCGTGCCATCCTGGAGGAGCGCGGTGATTGTCGTTGCTGCGGGGCCGGAGATGCGGAAAAACTGCAAAACTTGGATAATGGCGGGGGAATCGCTTACAACATAATTCAAGAGAGTTGTCGCGGTGCCGTTGAATACCTCCTCATCAACCGCACCTTCGACGCCTGAAACCGTGCCGCTCCCATATTGCCAAAAAGCCCAAGTTGACCATGGGGTCGTGGAATCCGGAGCGCCGTCTTGCGGGTTCTGTCCTTTTAGACCGGCGGCCATCCACAGCGGCCACTGAATCACTGTGCTGTCCAACCCCGGCCCATAACCAGATGACCCATCGGCATACGAGGTGTATGTATACACCACCGGCTTTACGATGACGCCGTTCGCTTTACCATAATTTACGATGTCCTGGCACCACTCGTTGACCCATGCCGACAACGTGCTTTGGGTGTAGGCCGGACGGGCGCTGGTGACGTCCTGCTCGAAATCGAGCATAGGCATCAGATAAGAGCCGCCGCCTTTGATGTAAGGTCCGGCGACGCTCCAGAAGAAAGCCGCCTCCGTGTCAGCCCCCGCCGTCCCGACATCCACCTCTGGATGTGCGTAGTAATAAGCACCGACCAGCACCCCAGCGGCCTTGGCGCTGGCTTCGTTTGCGGTGAAATCAGGATCCTGACCTATGTATCCATCGGTTAGAGTCCCCTCCGCAGCTTTGACCCAGGCGAAAGAGATCCCTGCCTTTTCTACATTCGCCCAGTTGATGGTTGTCGGAGGATTATGGCCCGAACCCTGAAAGTGCGAAACATCAATCCCCAGCGGCCGTTGGGCAATCGCATTTCCAGGCCCAACCATAGGCCCCAGACCTATCCCAATGAGGGTCAAACCCAGTATGACGCTTCTTCTTAGAGGGTGTTAGGGAATTCGATGAGATTTACGCACAAAAGTACTGATTTTCATTTTTTCCAAGAAATGGCAATTTGCATTCAATTCTCCAAATCCAGCGTCAACTGGCTGGGAGTCAGCTC
>Ga0182027_10005047_pt1 | contig 20202 bp, 18 predicted proteins | sample 712E1DmetaG_FD_121300 | JGI IMG/M metagenome (GOLD analysis project Ga0182027, IMG submission 121300) | Permafrost microbial communities from Stordalen Mire, Sweden - 712E1D metaG (Illumina Assembly) | ecosystem: Environmental > Terrestrial > Soil > Wetlands > Permafrost | place: Sweden...
CTCGGTCAGGACCAAGGTCGCTTTGGGTCGTCCCATCGCCATAGGCACCTCCATTGTGCACCAGGAATGCCTATTTTGGGAGCAATACTAATGCCAATTACTTATGGGACAGCACACTAGCAGATTTAGATAATGTCCTTCGCGCCACAAAATTGCGGCGAACTCCCCCCCCCCGGAATCCAGCCAAAGTCACGCTGCAGGTGAAAGGAGACTCTTCGCGATGGCATGAATCCTATCCCAAGTTCCGCGAAATGCCCAGATTACCGATTCATCGTCGCAGTGGATTTGACCTATCCTGTGGCCTATGGCCGGGCTGTGGTACTCGAGTTCGCTGAAACTGCCGAGACCGCTATCAATGTTGCACGCCTGGGTGGAATAGCCAAGATCCTCGGTGTCGCTCCAGGGGACGTCGACGTATTCTCCCGATGGGTTGACGAGAAAATTGCGAATAACCAGCGCGAACTGGTTGTTGGTTGGATATAGATAACCCACCCGCCCAGTGGCCGCCACGGCCCGAATCCCAATCTTGTGTTCCCCCGAAGCGCGCATCCGGTATCGAATCAAATGGTCGGTCACGATGAGGTCCTCGGGGGCAACCATCCCCATAAGGATCTTCGGCACAGCTCTGACATAGGTTGGCACCAGGAGATCGCCGTTGTGTGGCAGTTGCACCAGATTCCAGAGCCCTACTTCAACAGGATTGTTCTTCTCTGTTCCAATCAATTCCAACGAGGAGTGCAGTGTGTAGCCGGCATACTCGACGCTTGCCGGATCGTTTAAGCCCCGCTCGTAACGGAGCGGGTTTGGCGCTGACCTTACCGACTTGGTTATCTCCAGTTCGACCTGCTGCTTTGACCGCGAGAAGGTGAGGCTCAGCCGGTTCACTAACCGCAGGCCGCCGCCCGTCGCCTCTAGCTTGTAATTGCCGGGATCGAGTTCCCGTGGCTGCCAATACTTATCGAGCTTAGGGAAGTTAGGAAAGAATATGTCCGCCTCCGGCGACAGCCAGGTACGGTCCCCGCCGGAGTTTTGCCACACGTCGCTCGCATAGAATGCCCGTGCCGTTTCCACCGACTCGAGTGCGGGGTGGGTCCAGTAGAAGTTCTCGGGATTCCGGGGGGTGAACAGGCCGAGAATCCGGCCTCCGTAGGGGAGGATCAGGACTCTGGCGCCGTCGGGACTCTGGTAAAGTTCTGTCGGCTTGCCAACTCCATTGAGCGTTTCGACAAGTCTTTCCAGCATAGATTTGCTCCCTCCGACTGGCATCTGCAAATTCGCCCGAATCAGGCTTCAGCCATGATGTTCCCTTAGGTTATATCCACGAGACGATTCATCGTGGCTTCACCATTGTCGTCCAAACCGCGATCTGTGCTCCCCCTTGCCTCATCCAGTTCTCGAGGCCCGAGCTTGATCTCACTATTATTCGTACTTGCGGAACTCATCCTGGATCTTCCTCGCCTCTTCGATGTTACGCACGCTAATTTGAATTGCGAGTCCCTTTAATGGGAGATCTCGAAAGATCCTGGCCAACCAGCAGGGGAAATCGTCCCCAGGGGTGCGCCAGATTACCAGCGGCTTGTGCTCCACGATCTTTTTCCAACCGGCAAACGTCCCCACCTCGTCGCACATCACCGCTTCCAGATTCAACTCCATCACATCAATTCCCGAGACTTGAACCAATTCATCGATTGCCCATAACGCTGTGCCATGCAAGTGGAATGCGACGCAAGGGAAGCTCGTGGAAAGATCCTTGTCGATGGGGAGAACAAAATCACGATAGAGTTTAGGCGAAAGCAGGGCCATGGCGTCCTCCTGAAGCCAGAGGAGCTTGTCCGGCGCCCAAGCGCGAAGCGCCGAGTCGAGCGCAATATACCCCTCCGACGAAGGTGGAATCAGATCCAACTGCGCCTGGGCAACCTCCCGCCAGATTCGTGCGCACTGATGAAGCGCAGTCACAACCAAGTAAGGATTATCCATGAAGTCTATGGCGAACTGTGTCGCCCCGCGCAGGGCAGCTAAAATGTCCGCTGGTCCCCGCATGAGCGTTGGCGAGACTTGGTACCGCCCCCTGGAGTGCTCAACGAGCACCCGCATCATTTCCAGCAACTTGCGGGTCCAGGGATTCGCCGGCACAGCCCGGTCCCATTCCCAATTCGCCAAATCATGCAGACACGGCTCGGCCCAGAGACTGGTAGGGGATGCCATGATGGGGCACCCGGCAATAGCCTCCAGCCACGGAACGCTGGAAATGGGCGCGCACGTGTAGGGGAAATCACCCAGATCACGCTGGGCCTCCCAGCGGTCATCGCAGTCCTCGAGAAGGTTCTCGATGGAAATATCCTCGGGATTCACGAGCCCGGGTGGCAGGTTCGCCATGGTCCGCGGATACACCTCGTTGGCAAAAACACCGAGGCTGACGCCCCAGGTTGGCCGATCCATCTGCTCGTGGTTCCAAAAGGCCCGATGTCGCCTGAGAGTATCTTCCGGCATGGTGTTGTGCACTATTCGATCTTGCATCGCCCGCTCCACCTCCTAATAGGGACCCATATCTTCAGCTTTAGCCATCGAGGGATCAGCGTGAGGTGAATAAGCCAGGACACACATCTTAAAGGGCGCCACGCATCGTGCCAACTCAGATCCGGTGTGACCGAGACCCGCGATCCCCAAGGTCCGGCCAGGCAAGTCATCACCTGCGATCTCATCTTGCCGGCTGTCCAGTGACCTCGCCTCCGCCCTCAGCGCCGGCGCGTTTTGCAATGCCGCGCAAATGCAGGTCAAACCAGCCAACAAAGAGTTCCATATCCTCCTTTGAGTTCCAGAAGTCTTCCCACCCATGACCTTTCCCTTTCCGGACAATGAGTTTCACAGGCGATGCACCGACCTCTTGCGCCCGATTCACGAATGCCTCCGACTGCTGGAGCGGCACAACCTGGTCAGCATCACCATGGATGATAAGCGTTGGCGGTAGATGTGAAGTGACAAAATAGATTGGCGAGATCTCCTTGCCCAAGACTTGGCGGCCGTCCTCCGTGTAGGATCTGGGGCCAAAGGCGGCCAGCAGCGGAGCCAGCGATGCAAGACCCACCGCGTTCACGCCCGGCGCGCCCCAATTGAGGAAATCCGTGGCCGGGAAGAAACAAGCTACCGCCCCCACCGCGCTGCTTTCTCGGTCAACGGGATCCTTTGCATCAGCTCTACCCATGGCGCCTTGGGTTCCGATCATCAGCGCCAAATGCCCTCCCGAGCTGGCGCCCGTAACGCCCACACGGCCCGGATCGACCCCATACTTTCGAGCGTTATAGTGAATGAACCGCACGGCGCGGTGAAGGTCCTGAATAATGTCGGGAACGGTGAACTCGGGCTGAGAGCTAAGGACGACGGCAAAGACCGTGTAACCATTGGCGAGAAAGGATTTATATGAATTGGGATTGACATAAACCATATTGGGTGTCGCGTCATGGTTGGAAAACCAGCCACCATTCACAAGGAACACGATGCCATGGCCGTTCGGGGCGTTCGGCTGAAACACATCCAGCGTCAGTGCCATACCGAACTTGCGCCCATAGATCACGTCTTCCGTGCGGCTGAATTCAGATTTGGTCTGCGCCAATGCAGGCCGAATCGAAGGACCCAACAGACTGAGGATGCCCAGCAGAGCGAGCAGTCCAGTCCAGCTTACTAATTGAACAGGTTTGAGTTCCGTCATAAGACTACCTTTCCCTAGTGTCCTTAGCCTTACCACTCGCGCGCAAAGCCCGCCGTCCAGCCGCCATCCACGACGAGTACGTGCCCGGTGACATACTTGGCGTCATCCGAGGCCAGATACAGCGCCGCCTGGGCGATATCTTCTGTTTCCCCGGGCCGACCCAGTGGAATGTGGCTTAGCAAGCTCTCTGCCACCTCTCGGGAAGCCGGATTGTAAAACAACTGCCGGGTTCCCTCTGTCAGGGTGGAACCCGGAGCGATGGCGTTCACGCGCACTCCGTACTGCCCGACTTCCAGTGCCTGGGAACGGGTGAAATGTTGCATCCCCGCCTTGGCGGCCGCAAAAGCGCATTGGAGACGGATCGCAATGATCCCCATCACCGAGCTAATGTTGATGATGGTCCCCTTCCGCCGTTTAACCATCCCCGCCGAAACGGCCCGGGAGCAGTAGAAAACTCCGTCCAGGTCCACCCGGATAATCCGGTGCCAGTCCGAGTCCAAGAACTCGTGAGCCGGATGACGCTCTTTGCCAAGATTGACCCCGGCGTTGTTCACAAGGATGTCAATCGCCCCCATCTCTTTTTCCACCGCCGCCACCATCTCGTTCACCGACTGCACGTCCCCAACATCGCCCCTGAAGAACTTTGCCCTGCCACCTCGCCGGTGGATTTCCACGACGGTCTGCTCCCCGTCAGGATTAAAGTCGTTCACCGCCACCAAGGCGCCATTCTCCACAAAGGCATAGGCAATCGCTTGCCCGATGCCCTGACCCGCACCCGTAACCAAGGCTACCCGTCCCTCCAAATCCACCTTCATAATCATTCCCTCCTGGGTCTTCTATGACCAATGTCTTGTCTCATGTGAGGCAATGGGTCGCTCACCCCACGGTATTAACCGCCGGCGCGTTTCTTCATGAGCGCCGGATTACAGGAAAGTGAGCTGCCCACCCGTTGCTCCTAAATGCCGGGCACGTACCCGGCGCCGAAGCGGGCGTTGGACGTAGCTCGAAAGTCCGACAAGAGCGACATCAGCGCCGTGGTTCCTCCGTCCGCAACAATCGTCTGACCGATAATGAACCCGGCGTCCTCCGAACACAGAAAGACGGCGAGCTTGGCAATATCAAGCGGTAGGCCGTACCGCGCCACAGGCACCTTCTTTCGTGCATCTTCAGCGGCGTCACATTCATTGAAACCCGGGATGGTCTTGAAGTAGTTCTCGACCGTGACCCAACCCGGCGCAATAGCGTTTACGCGGATCCCTTTGTGCGCAACCTCCACGGCCAGGGCGCGTGTGTATGCAATAATGGCGCCTTTGGTGGCCGCGTACACCGTGTGTTCGGGCGCCCCCTGTAAACCGTGAATCGATGTCAGGTTGCAGATCGCCCCTCCACCGTGTTCGAGCATGTGCTGGACGACTCGCTGCGCCACAAAGAACGGCGAGCGCAGGTTGACATTCAGCAGGGTATCAAACTGCTCAGTCTTTACCTGGAGGAAAGGCTTGTTCATGGTGATGCCGGCATTGTTCACCAAGCAGTCCATCCCACCCAGGAATTCGATCGCCTTCTCGGCCAGCCCCACAGCCTCGTCAACGCTTCCGAAGTTCGCCTGGAGGGCCGTGGCGCGCCTCCCCATCGCCCGGATGGTCTCGACTGCCGAATTGGCTCCCTCTGCACTGTGTTCGTAATGCAGTGCTACATCCGCGCCCTGCCGGGCAAATTCCAGAGCGATTTCGCGCCCAATCCCCGTGCCTGAACCAGTCACCAATGCCTTTTTGCCTGTCAGTTTCCCTTGTTCACTCATGACATGTCTCCTCGAGGTTTCTGGATTGGAGATACGCTCTCCTTCACCATTCATACGACACTGCGGATGCTCTCAGGCGAACCGGACATAGATAATTTCTTGCTGGCTAGAATCAGATCCTTGGAAATGTTCATTGCTTCATCCTTCCGTAGTGGGTCTCAGCCCCGATCCTCCGTTTATCGAACTGAACAGTTCGCAGCTCCGATCAGGATGACGGCCAGGGAGAGCCCCGCCACTCCCATCAGGTTAACCCTTGAGATGCGTAGCTCCAATTGCCGCCATTCACCCGTCAGCAAGCCCGCCACATTCAAGGTCAGGATCGTCACAATCTGATAGAGCGCCCAGCCGATGGAAACCCCCAGGATCCCCAGAAAGGTCGTCCCACTACTGTAGATTGCAATCGACCCCATCCATAGCGAGCCCGCTAACACGGAATTCATGAGCTCGCGCGGCCCTCCGCTAAAGTTCTTCCACGATTGGTTGCGGGACATCAGATACAAGCAATATGCCGCATTCGTCAGGAACCCCCCGGCCAAGGCCACTGGCCAGACCGCAAAAGGGGCCCAGGTCGGCGCCGCCCCCGCCAGGCGTGCTTTCTCAACGATGTCGCCCCCAAAGGCCAAAGCAATATTCAGCAAGGAAGCCATAAATCCAGAGACTACTGCCAAAGCCAGAATGGCCCGGTAACCCGATCCCGCCGACTTGATCTGCCCGGTCGCCTTCTCCCGTGCGTGTCCCGCCCAGCCGCAAAGGCCCAAGCCTGCGGCCATGACTAGCGTGCCCGCCATAATCATGAGGCCGGTCCGCCGCAGGAGCATCTCCGGGTGCTGAATGCTGAGGGGAATGAAAGTCCCACTCGCCGCACAGATGCCGTTCAGAATGGAGCCCGTGAGGCCTAAACCAATCCGATGAACGCATATCCCCGCTCCCAATTGCGCAATGCCCCACACGGCGCCATAAACAAAGGGGTGGACCATGGAGCTCAACGGGAGAGAGGCATAGACACCACCTAAACCAGGCAGTAGAAAAAAGGCCAGGGCCATAGGCGCCACCATCAGCGACATCAGGGAATAGACCAACCAGAAGTTTTCCCATTTCCAGTTCTTCATCCACTTCATGGGCACCAGATTGCAGCCCGCCATTGCACCCGCCATCAGGGTCAACCCAAATCCTTGTGTCATGCCCATAGACACCTCGGTCCTGTCTTGGCACTCTGCTAATCTCTCGCGGACAGTGGGATAGCCAGTTTCCATACACCGGAGACAATGTCAAGGTTTTTCAGAAGGCTGTAGTGGTGTCATTTGCGAGACATGGGCGCTCGCAGTCGCAGTCATTCCCGCGAAAGCGGGAATCCAGTCCGCCGACAACGGAATTCCGAAGTTTTGTGGAGTGGATTCCCGCTTTCGCGGGAATGACTGGCGTTTCGTAAGGGATGCCATTCCAAATGACACCACTACCCAGAAGGCCTGAGGCGGCGGAAGCCGGAAGGCTCTCGCCTCGGCAGGACCCCGCTTGATGTGGACCGCCAACCTCTCGTTCGTGACTGGCTTTCTGGCCTGAGCCTCAGCGAGACGAGAAGGACGGCGCCGCCGTCCCGATGATAGACTACTGGTACGAGACGTCGGAGGCCATCAGCTTCATGATGCGGGAACGCCGCCTGGAACGCGGTGGCCCGCTTCATCCACGGATTTGATGGATGGTAATTTCAAACGTGGCCACCGGAGTCCGTTTCAAAAGGTGACCCCGAACCATGAACCGGCGTTGGATTGTCCTTTCGCTCGTCTTTTTCGGCATCGTGATCAGCTATGTCGATCGCGGCAACCTCAGCATCGCGGCGCCATCGATCATGCGGGATTTCCGCATCGCGCCGGCCACGATGGGGTTCCTCCTCTCTGCCTTCTTCTGGACTTATGCCACATTTCAGATCCCGTCCGGCGCACTCGTGGACCGGTTGGGCATCCGCCGGGCTTACGCGGGTGGTTTCCTTGTCTGGTCATTAGCCTCGGCTTCCATCGCCCTCAGCCGCGGGACAGGCAGCATTATCGGACTGCGCTTGGTGCTGGGCATGGCCGAATCGATCGCTCCGCTGGCAAGCATAGCCTTTATCCGAAATAATTTTGCGGGAAAGGATCAGGGACTGCCGACCTCTATCTATATTGCGGGCCAGAGTATCGGACCCGCACTGGGGGCACTGGTGGGGGCCCTTCTGTTGGACAGGTTTGGATGGCGCTTGATGTTTGCCATTACCGGATTAGGGGCGCTGGTTTGGGTGCCGTGCTGGCTGTTCACCGCCCCCTCCGACGGAACACGTGCGGTGCGTCAAGCGGAAAAGGCGGCCGACGATCTAGTAGCGCCCCGGCGGTGGACTTGGCGCATGCTCCTGACTAACCGGACCTTCTGGGCCATGTCGTTGGCCATCTTTTTGGCCTCTTATTATTGGAATTTCTTTTTGACCTGGGTACCGAGTTATTTGATCCTTTCCCGAGGGTTCTCAACTCTTGGAATGGGGCGGGTGGTTTCGACTGCGCTATTTGCGATGGCCTTCGTGAATGTCTTCGCGGGCTCGGCGGCTGATAAATTGGCGGCCCGGATAGGAGTGTTCCGCGCACGTGTGTGGTTTGCGGTGTTGGGATATGCCGGGGCGGCGGCAATTTTGCTCCTCCTGGTGATACCAGATCGTTCCTGGGCACTTCCGATCCTCACCTTTTCGATGGGCGCGACCGGAATCGGGAATTCGAACTTCTGGACGATCTCGCAACACGTACCGCCGAAGAACATGGTGGGGCGGACGATCGGATACCTGAACACGATCTCCCAGGTGGGAGGCGCAGCGGCGCCCGTTATTACGGGATACATACTCGGGCCACAAAGGCATTTCGGACCGGCGATTCTCGTAGCTGGTGTGTTTTCTGTTCTGGCCGCAGTCTGCTTGCTTGCAGCAGGGTCCACAGGACTCGAACGGCTGAAGGCACATCTCGCGGGGGAAGTTTACGCGCACGCCTAGCGCGCTGCAACAGCTAATTCTTGGCCATTGCTCGCACCGGTTTTGTAGGGCTTGCCAATCCTTTTCGAGTAGGTTAACTTTGCGAGTGCAATGAAAACCTCATGGGTCGTTTGGCTAGCTAATTACGCCGCGGGCATCGTTGCCGCCCTCAGCCTGGGGTTGGTGGCGTTGCTGATTGTGGGCTGGGTCAATGTTTTTACCTCACACGCTATCCTCGGAGCGGTGCTCACCATCCTCAGTGCTTTTATCATTGCGATGCTGGTTCGCGCCGTTCCTTATGTTCGGAAAATGGCGGACGATCGGCGCCTACAGGAGCCTGACGAATCTCTGGCTGGCTTGCTCAGGGAAATGAAGCAGGTCCGCACGAAACGCGAAATGCGTGAGAAGCTTCGGGGCCGTAGGATGTAATTTACAAGGAACCCGCCTATAATGCTGAACGGATGATTCGAGGGCAGGATGATGAAGAGACCTTCCGTCGTCTTGTTTGTACTCTGTGTGCTGGTTGGATCGCTTGCAGCGCAAGAGACTGTGAGGACCTCCGGACCGGCGACGACTCAAGTTCCCACCGACAAAATCAAGGTCCGGGTTGACTTGGTCAACGTTCTCATGACAGTGACCAACAAAAGGAATCGCCTGGAGACTAATCTAGCTCAGGACGACTTCCGCGTTCTCGAGGACGACAAGCCGCAGACGATCCGTTATTTCAGCCGGGAAACGAATCTACCCCTCCGCATCGGGGTCTTGATTGACACCTCCAGTAGCGTTCGCGACCGCCTGCGTTTCGAGCAGGAGGCCGCCATTGATTTCCTGCGCACCACACTGCGTCCCGGCAAGGACTCGGCCTTCGTGGTGTCTTTCGACGTGCAAACGCAAATGGTGCAGGATTACACCGACGACCTGGTAAAACTCTCCGAGGCGATCCGGGGTCTGCTGGCGGGCGGCGTGACCACCCTGTTTGATGCCATCTATTTCTCCTGTCGAGAGAAGATGCTCGACTTTCCGGCTCCGACGCCCTATTTCCGCCGCGTACTGATCATCATCAGCGACGGTCAGGATACCCAGAGCGAACGTACGCGCGAGGAGGCGTTGGCCATGGCGCAACATGCCGAAGTGACCATCTACGCGATCAGCACCAACGCCATGGGCTTGCCGGCGCACGGGGACAAGGTTTTGCGACGCCTGACAGAGCAAACCGGAGGCCGGGCCTTCTTCCCCTTTAAAGACAGCGAAACAGTCGCGAATTTCCGGGAGATCGCTCATGAACTTCGCAGCCAATACAGCTTGGCTTACGTCTCCACCAACCAGGCCCACGACGGAACATTCCGCACGATCACCATCGAACCGCTTCCGAAGGGCTTGCAGGTGCGCGCCAAGCCTGGATACTTCGCGCCTTCGGAGTAGTCAGACACCCCCGCCCTTCCGGCGGCACGACAAGAATGTCCAATCGTGGTGAGGAATAAGGCTCATTCATTCTTCGTTCTGCGACATCCCTTCTCAAATCTGATGCCGCTTTCCTGGTCCGTTGGCGCAGACCCGAACTTCCCAAAGGGACGTTAGTTGGTGTATGGTGTTCTATTTCGGGGAGTGCGACAGGGAAGCCCCGGTTGATATCTCGAATTCCGGATCAGCGAATCCGTACTAATCTAAGGAGATCATTTGATATGCCACTCGTATCCATGCGTCAACTGCTTGATGAAGCAGCCAAGGGGGCCTATGGAGTTGGTGCTTTCAACGTCAACAACATGGAGCAGATCCAAGCGATCATGGAGGCGGCTCGCGAGACCAAGTCGCCCGCTATCGTTCAGGCCAGCCGCGGTGCACGCAGCTATTCACAGGACCGATTCCTCTATCACCTGATGCTGGCGGCCGCCGAACTCTACCCCGAAATTCCCACGGTGCTACACCTGGACCATGGCAACAGCGTGGAGACCTGCAAATCGGCCGTTGCCATGGGCTTCACCAGCGTCATGATGGATGGCTCGCTGATGCCGGACGGCAAGACGCCCTCAACCTTTGAGTACAATGTGAAGGCGACGCGCGAAGTCGTGGAGATGGCGCACGCCAAGGGCGTCACCGTGGAAGGCGAAATCGGCTGCCTGGGCGGCATCGAGGACGGCCACGGCACCGGTCTCGATGGCCTCAGCCACCTCACCGACCCCGAGCAGGCGGTCGAGTTCGTTCAGCAGACTGGCGTGGACGCGCTTGCTATTGCCATCGGCACCAGCCATGGCGCTTACAAATTCTCGAGTAAGCCTACCGGGGAAACGCTCAAGATGAACCGGCTCCTCGAGATACACAAGAGGCTGCCCAACACGCATCTGGTCATGCACGGATCGTCCAGCGTCCCCAAGGATTTACAAGATATTATTAACCAGTACGGCGGCAAGTTGAAGCCCACCTGGGGCGTGCCGATCGAAGAGATCCAGCTCGGCATTAAGAACGGCGTGCGCAAGATCAATGTGGACACCGACAACCGGCTTGCCATGACGGGCGCTATCCGCAAAGTCTTTGCGGAAAAGCCTGAAGAGTTCGATCCGCGCAGCTACCTGAAACCCGCCCGCGAGGCGATGAAGAAGGTCGTGGCGCTGCGCATGACGCAATTCGGCCAAGCCGGGCACACAGGTGACTATGCGCCCATACCGATCGAGGAGATGGCCAAGCGGTACCGGGAACAGCGCCTCGCTGCCTAGGTGCGAGGACTGCGGAAGAAAATAAGGCTGACGCGCCGGGCGAACGCCCCTTGCACGCTCGGCGCTGACCTAAAGGCTACAGTCGCTCGTGTGCTCACGATATCTTTGTGAAACACCGGGACTGTCGCCTTCTACTGGGGATTCGAGCCCCCGCCTGGCCGGCGCCCCCGCCCGCGCTGTTGCATCTCGTCAAAGCTCTTCTTCTGATCATCGTTGAGCGTGTTGCGAATCTTGCCGTTGCTCTCTTCGAAGATGCTCCTCATCTTGCTCCTTCTGTCCTCTGCTGAGAGAGAGGTGTCGGAGCGAAGGCTTTCCATCTTCTGCTGCCGGTCTTCGAGGATTGGCTTTATCTGGCCCTTCTGATCGTCGGTGAGCTTCAGCGCCTTATCCAGCCTTTGGAGTTCCTCATCGGGGCTCATCCGATGTCCTCGACCCGGACGCTCGCCGGATGGGCCGGCTTGCGCATAGGCCTTGACTCCACACAATGCCACTCCTAAAACGAGCAACCCACTTGCTGCAATTTTAAGCAACCGTTTGAACATAGTCATCCTCCTGAAAGAAATCCTACCATAGTAGGGGGACGTAAGAGCCTCGAATTAGGTTTCACCGAACTGAGTTCCCGCCTCCCAGGGCGGCGTGAGTTCCGGGCTGGCGTGGGCGGCGCTTTTGATCCTGCCGCACGGTTCGCCTTTTCACCGACGCCAAAGTCCAGAATCCGGGGTCCTCGACTCCCAATCTCCATGCTGCAAACCCTCGAAGATGATATTTCTGCACCAACTCCAATTTGGCTTCCAGGCTCCTGCTATCTTCATACCAGCCGGTATGCAAGCCGATGTCATCGCTGTAATGAAACCATGGTGTGCGCCATCGTCCGTCCCATAGCCGTTCGGCGCTCAACTGCTCCATTCGACTTTGTGCATCGGCAAAAGTCAGGGTGCGCGCGGAAGTTGTGTCGCCACTTTGTATCCACTCCCGACCGTAGAAGGGGATGCCCAGAAGAATCTTCTGGCAGGGCACTCGCGCGGTGGCGTAGTCAAGGGCAGCCTTTACCCAGTCATAGCCTGCCACCGGCCCCGGAGGAGTGTTGCCGGCGTGGTGGTCGTAGGTCATTAGGGTCATGAAGTCCACCACGCGGCCAAGGGCACGGAAATCGTAAGGGGCGCCCCACTCGCCGCCGTGGAATTCGTGCGAGGGATCGGCATCGGGGTAGAGGTCAGAGAAGCGCGGGACCACGGCGATGCTAAGGAGCTTGGCGTCCCGATGCAGCCGCGCCGCCGCTCGCTGCACAAACTGGGTGTAATAGCTCTTGTCTGCAGGATCGATGTACTCCAGATCGAGCTGCCAGCCGACCAGATGGTCGCGCTGGGCCAGACAAGCTAGATAAGTCACTGCCCGCTGCTGGGCACGGACGTTGCGAAGCAGGCCGCTGGCTATGCGCCGGTCAAAGCCCGGATTGACCACCAGAGGCATGACCGCAACCTTAGCCCTCCTCGCGGTATTCAGGATTTCAGAAGGAATCTCGCCATGAATGAACCCCTCGGCATCCACCCCTAACAGTTGAGGACCAAGCACAGTCATCTGCGAAGCATGCTGCTCGAGAGACTTGAGGCCTCGCGAGTCGGGGGAATAGTAATACATCGACAGTGGACGAGCGTCCAGAACGTGCCAGCGCGCCTTGAGCAAAGTTGCCTCGGGCTTGGCGACGGGCTTCGAGGGGAGGCGTGGCTTCCGGGCCGCCCCCAGGTTGGCGAAGGCCAGAAGAATGACAGCGATCACCTTCAACGTTTCCATAACCTCCAAAGAAAGTAGGCGGGAATGCCGCTGCCCACCAGCGCCAGTCCCCACACCGAGTCCGACCATTGTTGACGCATAGTGTTCACCAGCAGCATTACCGACAGGATAATAAAAATGGCCGGCACAATCGGATATCCCCAGGTGCGGTAAGGACGCTCGAGCCCGGGCATGCGGCGGCGCAGGATGAAAATGCCGGCGGTAACCAGCGCGTAAAAGAAAAATTCTGCAAAGATCACCTTGGTGAAAAGGCCTTGGTATTGGCCGGTCAGCGCCAGCAGGCCGGCGATGACGCCTTGGGCCGCGATGGCAGCCACCGGCGTGCGGAAGCGAGGATGCACGCCCGCCAGGAATTGCGGCAAGAGCCCATCGCGGGCCTGGGCGTAAGGAACACGCGAGCCCGACAGGATGGAACCATTCAGCGCCGCAAAGGACGAAATCATTACCCCGATGGCGATAAACGTCCCGCCGGCTTTACCCATGAATTGCCGTGCAGTGTCAGCGGCCACGGTGTTGGTGGATGCGATGCGGGCAGGAGTCAAAACGTAAAAGTATGCGATGTTGACGAGAACATAAACAGTTATCACCAGCAGGGTGCCGAGGATGAGAGCTATGGGAATATTCCGCTGCGGATTCTCGACCTCACCGGCCACCATGCTCAGGTTGTTCCAACCGTCGTAAGCCCACAGCGCGGCCACAATGGCCGCGCCGAAGGTGGCGAAAAGGCTCCCTGAAGCGCCCAAGGTTAGGTGCGTGCGGAAGTGCTCATAGGATCCGTGGCCAAGCGCCAGGCCAAGGACAATGAGGGTAAACAACACGAGCAATTTCGCAACGGTAAAAAAGGTCTGGGTGCGGCCGCTACGGCGTACCCCGAGGATGTTCAACCCGGAAAGGAGCAGCACCACCAGCGCCGCTCCAATTTGCAGGCCCGTCAAAGACAGCGTTGCGGAGTGACCCGCAATCTGCATCGGCGCTTGCCAGAGGACTGCGTTCAGGCCCGGGAAGAAGTAGGCGAGGTAGATGACGAAACCGGTGGCGATGGCGGCAATCGACCCGCTCTTCGCCACCACAAACTGCGTCCAGCCGTAAAGGAAGCCCATCATCGGTCCATAAGCCCGATGCATGTAAACGTATTCGCCGCCCGCCTCGGGAAGCGCCGCCCCCAACTCCGCGTAACCCAGCGCCCCGAAAAGGCTGAGCACGCCGGCAAGAATCCACACCACAAGGACCCATACGGGGGCGCCTACTTGCCTGAGCATGATGCTGGGCACCACGAAAATTCCGGTCCCAATCATAATTCCGGCCACCACCGAGGTGGCCCCGTACACGCTCAATCCTTTGACCAGTTCCCGCCGTTGTTCCATCGTCAGACCGGTATGCGGTAGGTGGCAGACGGTAAGTGGTATTTGGGGGCATACCTGCTACCTGCTGCTTACTGCCGATTGCCTGCTGCTTACTGCTTGCTGCCTACCGCTTACTCCTTAACTCCCAAAAGTCAGGGCAATTTCAAGTTGCTTCCAGACCCGCTCTGCCATTGTGAGGCAGAGAGTGCGTTAGAGGCAAGGCCCCGAGCGCCGATCCCGCCTTGCGGGACAGCCCAGAGCACCAGAAGCTGTGAAGATAATGAACAATCTCATCCCCCCAAAGCGAAATCAAAACTCGCAAAGAAGAACTGCCGTGTTTTATTTGCGCCTTCAACAACTTTGTCCCGGCTCGCGGGATGACATGCTTTTGCTCTTTTAAGGATTGTCTCGCGGCTTCCCACGCCCTGGGCCAAACTCTGCCGCCTGCAGCGGCAGGCTGTGCAAAGGACCCCGCTCTTGACTCCTCCACCTTTCACCAAATCCGTCCCACAGCCAGGGCAATTCTGTCACAGGGCAATTCTGTCCGTTGACAACTATAGTACTGCTGTGCTCCTAACGCTGGCGAGGCTTAAATCGCCCTGACTCGCCAAGGCTCTGTCATCGAGGCAAAAGGCCTAGCGGTCTGCAATAAAGTCAGGGGTCAAGAATGCCGATATACCATTGAACCGACAAGGAGGCTTTATGAACAGCTTACATCTCGCTTTGAGCAATCGCAAGTGTTTTGTGTTTTCGGCCGCATTGGCAGCACTAATTATTCTCAGCGCCGGCGGAGCGAACGCAGTGACTCCGCTCACGGTGCGCTGCGTCCCCAACCAAACCATAAACGCAAGCTGTACCGCGACGAACTACGCTTCGATTCAGGCAGCGGTAAATGCCGCCTCGTCCGGCGACATCATTGTCGTTGCTCCCGGGAAGTACAACGAGTACGTGACGATCAACACCGATTCTCTCTCCCTCTTCGGTGCGCAAGCTGGAAATGATGCACGGGTAGGCCGGATCAATCCGGCGAAGGAATCGATCGTGGATGCGACCGGGACGGGGAATCCTACGATCACCATAAACGCGCCTTTTGTGGTCATCGATGGTTTCACCGTCCAGGGCGGTACGGCAGGGACTCCTCCCGGGGGCATCTGCGTGGCGGGAGCCGACTCGTATGGGGCGGAAGTCCTCAACAACATCATCCAGAACAACAGCAACGGCATTTGCCCAATCAGCTCCTCCGAGGTCGTCGTAGAACACAACCTTTTCAGGAACAACAGTGTGGGAACCGGGTCGTATATCGGCTACGGCATATACGCGAGTGGAACCGGGACCCTAGGCATCACCGATAACGAGTTCACCGGAAACCAAGCCGCCGCCATATACGTCTCCACTTGCAACTTTGTGGTGATGACGAACAACACCTCAGACAAGGACGGCGCGTTCGTGATTATGCTAGGAACAACAAACGCCTCTTTCAGCCACAACCAGGGCATGAACTTTGGCGCCAAACCCCTCTTGGGCGTCGCTGACGCGGCAGTCTCCATCGGATACGGCAACATGGGCATAGAAATCAACGACAATAATCTGTTAGGAGGAGAAGGCTCAATCAGTCACGGTGTAGCGTTCACCGCTGCTTTCGGGACCTCGGTGGACAGCGAGGGCGTGGTGGTAAAAGACAACTCCATCATGGGATTCGCGGGCAATGGCATCGTGGCGGAGGCGGGCACGGGCCCCACCGGCATGACGCGCTATTCGTCGATTGTAGGCAACCAGGTCCGGGACAACGGCTTGGATGGGATTTCCATCGAAGCGGCCGATGTCTATAATACCAACATCTCGTTGTTCGACAACGTGGTGGAAGGCAATCACGTGTTTGACTGCCAAGATGCTTCGACAGCCGCTCCTGGCTACACATTGGGGACTCACAACACTTGGTTCAACGATACCGGAAATTTGAGCAGCCCGGCGGGCCTCTGCACGCCATACAAAAGTCACTAGCGGCGTTGGTCGAGATCGACTCGGTTGAACCGGCAAGAAGGCTCGTGAGTCTGGTCGGAGAAATAAGCAGACTGCAAGGGAAGAACGTGGTCGAACTCGAGGCCTCGCGGAGACCTCGAGTTCGCACCATACGAACGGGAGCCCGCAACGGCAGGGTGCGCGAAGAACCCCACTCTTGACTCCTTCAGCATTCACAAATATGTCCCACATCCAGCGCAATTTTGGGTAGTGTCCAAACATGCGACGGAGGGCCGGGGCTTGCACCGGCCTGGCTTGCCCGGCCCTAGCCGCCCCGCCACGGCGGGAGGGGGCCCTACATTCTAATTGGAAAATGGCGTAATTTTGGCGTTGAAAAATGAAGTAATGCTGTTATGCTACTGTCTGTTTCCACGCTTAAATCACAGTGACTCGCCAGGGCTTTGTCATCGAGGCAAAAAGCCCTGCGCCGGTGGTGGAGGCGGGGGCCCAAGGATGCCAGTTTCCCATTAAACGACAAAGGAGGGTCTATGAGGAGGCTACGTATCAGGTTGAACGATCAGAAGCGATTTGTATGCTCGGCCGCTATGGCCGCGGTATTTGTTCTGCTCGCCGGAGGAGCGAACGGCTTGGCTGCGCCCACGGTGTGGTGCGTCCCCAGCCTCAGCGTAAACCCTAGCTGCACAATGGCTCCCACGCCCCACACGATTTCGAAAGCGGTAAGTCTCGCCTCGTCTGGCGACACCATTATTGTTGGGCCCGGGACGTACAACGAGTCGGTGACGATCAACGCCGCGATCACCCTCCTCGGCGCGCAAGCTGGAAATGATGCACGGGTAAACCGCCACGATCCGGCGAAGGAATCGACCGTGGATGCGACCGGGAAGGGGAGTTCTGCGTTTTATGTACATGAGGAGAGCGTGGTTATCGATGGCTTCACCGTCGAGGGCGCGCACTCATATGGTTCCCCCACCCCCTACCCTGCGGGCATCTACGTGGGCAGCTATAAGTACGTGCAAGTCCTCAACAACATCCTCCAGAACAGCAGCACGGGCGTTTATCAATACGGCGGTGGTCAGGACGTCATAGAACACAACCTCTTCAGAAACAACAATGAGGGGGGAGAGGTCGATTCCGGTTACGGAATTTTCTTAAATGGAGTGCCGTAGGTGGTCATCACTGAGAACGAGTTCACCGGAAATAAGGCGGCCGCCGTAGGCTCCATGAATGAGACCCAAGATGCGTCGATAACGAATAACACCTCAGAAAACGACGGCTCGTTCGTGATTTTCATAAACACATATTGGACGCATTTTAGCCATAACCACGGCAAGAACTTTGGCCACACGGGGGTCTTGCCCGCCTTGCCCGGTCCCCCTCCCATTTACGCTGACGCGGCGGTCGTCATTGGTCCCGGCAATCTCTTCCTGGTGATCAGCGACAACGATCTGGAAAAAGGAGAAGCGCCCATTAGCAACGGTATAGCATTCACCACGGTTTTCGGAACCTCAACCGCCCCGAACGCCAACTGGTATTTGAATGTTATAAACAACAAGATCGAGCGATTCCCGGGGAATGGCATTGTGGCGGAGGAGGAGTTAGTGTCAAGCACGCCGACGGGGACGCTTTACGGTCCCGGTTCCTTCATCGTAGGCAACAAGGTCTCTGACAACGGCTTGGATGGGATTTTCATCCAAGGGGCAAGTACGTATAATTCGAGCATCCCCTTGGACGATAATGAGGCGGAAGGCAACCACGCATTTGACTGCCACGACACTTCGACAGGCACTGGCACGCTGGGGACGGGAAACACCTGACTCAACAACACCGGCAATTTGAGCTACCCGACGGGACTCTGCACGCCAGGCAGAGGGCACGATCATGACTAGCGCGGGCCTTTTCTTTGTGTCTTTGTGCCTTTGTGGTGAGAGTGCTTGATTGTTTCACAGCCTCTCCCGCCCGTGACACCAGTTGCTGACTCTTGCTTTTGAAGGGCCGCAGGTTCAGAGAATGGGGCCTGCGCTACGCCTGCTCCACTGCCTGCTGCTTACTGCCTGCTGTTCTTCCCCATCCCGTACCGCTCCCCGCGCTCGCCGCCCAACCCACGGTGAACGTGACCACTGTTCCGAGGGCGACGTACCATGTCCAGGCGAGGGAGGTGCACCCTACCACAACTCCCATTGTGGCCAGGGCGACCAGGGCGCCCGTCAAAGCACCCCGGCTGTTGGCGCGCTTGGTGAGAACACCGAGTAGGAAAATTCCCAACATGCTGCCGTAAGGAACGCTGGCAATGGTAAGCGCCAACTCCAGGACGCTCCGGTGAAGATGTTGCGCTACCAGTGCGATTGCCACGAGCACGACACCCCATCCTAAGGTCATGGCCCGGGAGACAGCAAGGTAATGCTTATCGCTGGCGTTCGGGCGAACAAACGGCTTATAAAAGTCCATGATAGAACTCGAAGCCAGGGAGTTGAAGGCCGCGCTTAAATTGGCCATGCCGGCAGCGATAATGGCGGCGATCAGCAAACCCGCCAGCCCGCGAGGCAGTTGCGTCACCACAAAGGTGGGAAATATCTGGTCCGCCCGCGCAAAAGCGTTGGGCGGTGGAAAGTGCTTGTAGAACGCAAAAAGCACTACGCCCATCAGCAGGAAAAGGGTGAATTGCAGCAGGATGACCAATCCGCTGGAAAGCAGGGCGGCCTGGCTTTGGCGCCGGTTACGGGCGGCCAGCAGGAACTGAACGATCAACTGGTCCGTGCCGTGACTGGCCGTAGTCAGGAACGCTCCCCCCACCAAACCCGACCAAAACAAGTAGGGCTCATGCCAATTGAAATGGAAGTTGAAGACTGCGAGCATGTTCCCTTGGGAATGTGCCAGGCGGCTTACCTCTGTCCACCCGCCTGGGATGGCGTGTAACGCCAGGGCCAGCGCCACCGCGGTCCCGGTGAGATAAATGAGCAACTGGATGACGTCCGTCCAAATCACCGCCGTCAGTCCCCCTTCAAAAGTGTAGAAGAGGGTCAACGCGGTGACGATGAGCAGAGCCCCAAATACACCACTCTTGAAAATAACCCCAATCACCACCGCGATGGCGAGCACGCGAACGCCCTCAGCCAAAGCTCGCGTGGTGAGGAACAGCGCTCCGGTGAAGACCTTCAGGGTACGGCCGAAGCGCTGCTCGATGAGCTGGTAAGCAGTGAAGATTTCACCCGCAAAGTATCGGGGAATGAGAGCGAAGCTCACCACTACGCGGCCCACCATGTATCCAAATACCAGTTGCAGGAAACCCAGGTTGGAATGGTAAGCGATGCCGGGTGTGCTGATGACCGTCAGGATGCTGGTTTCGGCCGAGACAACGGAAAAGGAGATAGCCCACCAGGGCAGGCGACGCCCACCCAGAAAATAATCGCGCAAGCTCCGCTGGCGCTTCCGGAAATGGGCTCCGAAGATGGTGATGGCGGCGAGATAGGCGATCACCACCAGGAGGTCAAGCCAACTGATTGCCACACACGCTCCTTAGAACCAGCGCTCCGCCGTCAGCTTTCAGCGATCTGCATACAGCCTTCGGAAAGAATACCTTACCATATTAGTGGCGAGTGACAAGTGGCGAGTGACGAGCGAAAGAGCTGGTTACAGGTGACAGTAGCGCAGGCCCCCGTCCCGCCCGGCGGGAGACCTGCGGCTCTTCAACGGCAGTAGGCAGAAAGCAAGGAGACAGTGAAGCGGGCGTAGCGCAGCGCGGCGGAGCCGCAACCAAGCGTCTTTTGTGGGTCCGAGTTCGATGCGGGCGCCCTTCAGCCTTGGAGTGCGGTAGCAGCAGCTACCGCCTTTCTCACTCCAGTTATTGCGCGATTGCGGTACGAATCAATGACGGAAGGCGGTAGCTGCTGCTA
>Ga0182027_10005048_pt1 | contig 20202 bp, 15 predicted proteins | sample 712E1DmetaG_FD_121300 | JGI IMG/M metagenome (GOLD analysis project Ga0182027, IMG submission 121300) | Permafrost microbial communities from Stordalen Mire, Sweden - 712E1D metaG (Illumina Assembly) | ecosystem: Environmental > Terrestrial > Soil > Wetlands > Permafrost | place: Sweden...
GGGTACTGCTGTGGGAACGGCTTTATATTCGTCACCTTCCTGCTTGCCTTGGTTTTTAACGTATTTTACATACGTCGCGACACGATCGAGTCTACCGCGTAAAGCCGGTTCGTTCATTACCTCGATATAAGGGGTATCGCATTCGTCTTTAGATACCCTCACTGGTAACGAACCTCGCATAAACATAGTAGGAGGATTGTTGCTTTTATTCAATGCGTCAATAGCATCAGCGGTGATATCTTTGGTGTTTCTGCCCGTGACTTGTATTTCAGGTAGGCTGTTATCTGCTAAGGTGTGCGAATCGCCCGGGCCCTGTTGTGCTCGCTGTTCGTACTGGTGTTTCTTATTGGCATATTCCGGTTCCAGCATTTCACGCAATTTACGCCAATCATTATCAACACACCCGTTATGTTGGCATTTAAAAACGATAGCGCCATTAGACATCTTAAAGATTGCCGCGCTCGTGCCGGTGTGGTTAGAATCAAACGGGCACACTTTCAAAATATACCCTGTGCCGCCTTGGTATGGTTCCTTTTTAGTTACTTCTAAGCCGTGGACACTTATGTATGTTTCAAGGTCAAATTCTGCACGGTTGCCGTTGCTCTGGTAAGTCTTTTTTTGTGTCGAGGGCGTTTCTTGTTTCGGTGCCCCCGCCGCCAGTACTTTCAGCGCATCAGTAGGTGATAAAACAATATTCGGTGCCTCGATAAGTTTGGCCGTTCGGTGTGGTCTGTCCTCTGTAAAGTCGCCTTTTTTACAAACTGTCCCATAACACTTCCAGATACGTGCGGCATTGAATACGGTTTTGTCGATTATTACTTTGTCGCTTTCAAATTTTGCTTTAATTGCCTCGATACAATTTTCGATAAGGGTTTTACTTTCTGCATCGTTCGGTATGTCGATACGTACCAATAGGTGAGCGCCGTTACCACTGTCAGCGATAATGATAGAGTTGGCAAGAAACCTCATGGTGATGAGATATGCTTTAATATCCTTTGCTGTGGTGATCGTGAATTCGTGTTCTTCATCGGTACTACTAATGCCGGGCGCCCGGTTTGCATCTACGTCAATAGGGAACCAACGGCGTGAAATAATGTCAACATCAGCGGTAAGATTCTTAGGTCCGTCAGCGATTCGATTAACCGCTCTGGCTAATAATTCCTTCTTTATCGGGTTAAGAACTAAATACACTCCCATCATAGTGCCGCTCAATCTAGCGGCCGCTGTCGTCAGTTTATCAAAGTCATTGAAATACCCGGCGTGTGGTTTCCCGTTGAAATCTAGTGCTCTTAATTCCACTACATCCCCAGGCTGATAGAGCAATGAGATAGTACGTTTGATTTCGGCAATATCTGTTTTGGGATTGAATGTGGTAGTCATAGCTAACCCACCTTACCTGTAAACCCCTGCTGGCGTCTACGTTGACGACATTCTTGACACCTTTTTGGCATGGCTAAACCGCGCTTGAAGTAGAATAACTGCTCTCTGGACTCAAGCAAGAAGTCTGATTCATAATCCCGGCATTTCAGTACAAGGTTCCTGAAGTTGGGGGTGTTTATTGTTTTCCGTTCCATTTCGTTTAACTCCAAAGAAAAACTATGATATGGAGTTACCGGCAGCCGGTGGCTGATTAAATTGCCCGGCGACTAGTTTTGAAATTTCGGAACGTGAAAAAAGTAGCTTACGGCCTAGGCGAATATAAGGAACTTTTCCTTCTGCAACCCATCGGAGTAAAGTGTTCGGATGACATCTCAGTTCCCTTGCCGCTTCAATAGTACTTAGCGCGATTGTTTCGTTTGCCATATTCTTCTCCTTGATATTAGTGGCTTATAGTGTTATATTGATTAACAGAATATTACCTCGTTAGGAAGATAATACACGCGTTACAAGAAGATAGTCAACGATTGGTACGGAAATTCTACGGAAGTAAACGGAAGATTACACAGCTAAAGTGCAACTTTATATGGAAATCTTATTGTTTATATGGAGTTAAAAATGAGAAAAGATGAAAAAAAAACCAGGGATATAAAAATTATCGTAGCAGAGTTGCTAAGGAAGAACCCTAACTCTTCAGCGCCATATCTAAAAAAGGAAACTGATAAAAGATTGAAGAAAAAAAAGATATTTTTTGATGTTACTCCGCGCACTTATTTCACATATAAACAAGAGATACTAAAAAATAATATGATTAACCAAGCGTTAGATCAGCAATGGTCCATAAGTGATTGTGAAAAGTATAATATCCCTGATAATATGATTCCCATCATTATGGAAAGAAAGAAAATATTAGGTGGAGCGTATGGAATTATTGATTACTCTGGACCGCCTGATCCGCACGACGATGATGGATGGATGGAAATTGAAGAGGCTCCGATGACCATAAGGGTAGCACGATGGATGTCAAGACTGAAACCTTCAGTTGATATCTTGATCGAGAAGTTCAAAAATGAAGGTCTTGATGTTGAGGGGAGGATTGATAACGCTTCGCCGGAAGAAATAATAAGACAAAAAGACTCATTTCTTTATTGGCTTCTATATAATATAGCTCAAGTATACGCGAAGTTAGAAGGAATTAGTGAGTATCTTGGTTATGAACATTTCGATTCTTGTGTTGCCGACGAATATTTTTTTATGAAAGATTATAAAAATTGGGGCAAACTCGATACGGATGTTGAATTAGCTGATCTCATACTACTACCAAAGCTTAAAGATAAAGCCGATAACATAAATACTGATAAAGAAAAACAAAAATCCAAAGCGAAAAAGACTGGAGCCGAAGGTTAGACTTTTGAATGACAAAATTCTTCCACGCACGAACTGAGCCTACCTAAATTGCAATCAAGGTCTCTTTTTGAATCGTAGTAAGTCAGTTTCCAAATGATAGGCTGTTATTTCATGTAAAACTGGTTATGGTCACTCTCCAATCCGGTTGAGAAATATGTCAGAGTCAGACTCTTCTTCGTCATCTTCCAGAGGGCAAACGCCTTCACCAGGAAATTGCCAATTCATGGTTTCTAGCCTTTTTGACTTCTTTTAATGCAGGCAGCTCCCGCGGCATTGTACCCCTTATTTACTTTCAGAAGGCTTTGGATTAAATAGGTTTTTCTGTTCTTTCCACTTAGGATATTTGTAATCTGTCGTACAGTAGCCACATTGAACACATTCTAAATGCCATGAATCACCTGACCATATTCCATCACCTAGCGACTTATTTACGTGCTCACCCACTCGATGCAGATGTAGCGGTGCGCCACAATCTGGACAAATGTGGAGTTTGCTAAATTTCTTAGTATTGGCAGCATCAACGGTAGCTATAACGCCAAGAGCATTTTTCCATTGATCCTCACTCCAATTACTCAATCTATTGAGAGTGTTATTGAAGCTATCGACGGATACTTTTAAGGCATCGTATTTACTGAATAATTCAGTTATATGTTCAGTGTAATGTTTAAGAGATTCTTGCAATAAGCTCACATCTTCAACGGTATCGCTCAGTGCTTCAGATAGAGATACTTCACCGTCTTCAAGTCTACCTGCACCGGCTGCTATACTAGTTCCCTCGTTATTAGCTATACCATGCTGCTGGTGGCCGGTCCTATTCTGATGAGCATGAAGACTCTGTTTGTTCTTAAAAACTCCCTGGCAATCATCGCATAAACGTTGCATTTTTCACACTCCTTGTTAGCTATAACTTAATGGTACCGTCACTTTCAATATCTAACGGAAATACAAATTTGTCAAGATTTTACGCACTAAAATCGTCTTCGAATCTTTTTGGCGACCTTGGAATATCTCAGAGAAAAGCGTAGTGTTGTCATAAATTATCGATAGTGATAGTATTGACATAATTAAACCGGGTGTCTAAAAAAATGCCAAAAAAGAAAATAAATTATGGCTGTCTCGTAATATGAGTAAACTTGAAGAACTAAAAACGAATGCCTCGGTAGCGGGGATCTTGCCGGATTCGCTTGTTACCATAGTAAACCTACAATGGTTTGGATCGGGTGCGGTTGAGATAACCTACAAATCTGCTAAAGGCCAAGTTGCAAGTGAGATATTGTATCGAAGCGACGAAAGCCGCGTAAATATTGTTGAGAGAGGTAGACCTTGGAGCTTCGATGGCGACGGTAATCTCTTTCGTTTAGTTTCCGAAGCAAATCGGATTCGATTGGCCCATTTGTTTGACCCAATATTAGCTGTCCACACATCATTGGTTGAACCCCTTCCCCATCAAATCACCGGTGTTTACGAGACTATGCTTCAACGCCAACCCCTTCGTTTCTTGCTCGCTGACGACCCTGGGTCAGGTAAAACAATAATGGCTGGATTACTGATAAAAGAGCTAATTGCCAGGGGCGATTTGCAGCGGTGCATGATTGTAGCTCCAGGGAGCTTGGTAGAGCAATGGCAAGATGAATTGTACCAGCGATTTGCTCTTCCGTTTGAAATTATGACCAACGATAATTTTAATTCAGCTCGTACCGGCAACTGGTTTTGTGAGCATAATCTTATCATTGTCCGTCTGGATAAAATGTCCCGAAATGAAGATATCCAGGCAAAGCTTCGGTTGCCGGATTGCCGTTGGGATTTGATAGTCTGTGATGAAGCACACAAAATGTCTGCCACGTTTTTTGGAGGCGAAGTCAAATATACCAAACGTTATAAGCTAGGAGAACTGTTATCTACTTTAACTCGTCATTTCCTGCTAATGACCGCAACCCCTCATAATGGCAAGGAAGAAGACTTTCAACTATTCATGGCGCTGCTAGATGGAGATAGATTTGAAGGTCGTTTCCGCGATGGTGTTCATGCAATTGACACGTCCGACCTAATGCGCAGGATGGTAAAAGAGAGTTTGGTGAAATTCGACGGGACTCCTCTATTCCCGGAAAGGATTGCTTATACAGTACCATACAAGCTTTCTGATGGTGAAGCCAAGCTTTACAAAGAAGTAACTGAATATGTAAGGGAGCAATTCAACAGAGCCGAAAAACTTAACAATGATAAAAGAGCAGGTACCGTTGGGTTTGCTCTTACCATACTTCAGCGTCGGTTAGCTTCATCACCGGAAGCAATTTACCAATCTCTTCGCCGCCGACGTGAACGTCTTGAAAGTAAACTTCGCGATATCGAATTACTAAAAAGGGGAAGTGACGTTGGTAGTATCCTCGATTCAGGGTCAGGAAAATACACAGACGAGGATATAGAAGATCTCGATGACGCTCCTGATAAAGAAGTAGCTGAGACTGAAGAAACCGTTTTAGACGAAGCAACTGCAGCCGGTACAATTGCTGAACTGATGGCTGAAATTGACACTCTAAAACGTCTAGAGTCTTTGGGGAACATCGTCCGCAGAAGTGGCGAAGATAAAAAGTGGCGGGAATTAGCTAAGCTCCTGGTCGAGGAAATATTTACCCCGGCGGTTATCTCTCACGGTATTGCCGAAGCGAGTCCTTCTTTTAATGGGGTAAAAATTGATAAACCAATACCCTCCCCCCATGAAAAATTAATAATATTTACTGAACATCGCGATACTCTGCGATATCTTGAAGAACGGATTGGTACCTTATTGGGGCGCTCTAGCGCAATTGTCTCTATTCATGGAAGCATGGGCCGCGAGGAAAGAAAAAAATCACAGGAATCATTTATCAATGATCCTGAAGTACAAGTATTGCTGGCTACGGATGCAGCTGGGGAAGGCATCAATTTGCAACGCGCTCACCTCATGGTGAACTACGACCTCCCTTGGAATCCTAATCGTATTGAGCAGCGTTTTGGTCGTATTCATCGTATCGGTCAGACCGAAGTTTGCCACCTTTGGAATTTAGTTGCCAATGAAACCCGTGAAGGTGAAGTCTATCAAACACTGCTAAGAAAACTTGAAGAGGCCAGGAACGCGCTTGGCGGCAGAGTGTTTGACGTTCTCGGGAAGGTACAATTCGATGGGAAACCTCTGCGAGATTTGCTTATTGAGGCTATCAGGTATGGCGAACGGCCCGAAATCCGCGGCCGTCTTACAAAAGTCATTGATAACGCTTTTGATACTAAACAACTCCAACTTCTCCTTGAAGAAAGGGCTTTGGTACATGATGCGATTGATTCTAGCAGGGTAAACCGAATCCGGGAAAACATGGAGCGAGCAGAAACACGACGATTGCAGCCGCACTATATTGAATCATTCTTCCTTAAAGCTTTTGAACAGCTGGGCGGTACAATTAAGCAGCGTGAGCCGCGTCGCTACGAAATTACAAACGTACCTGCATTAATTCGTAATCGCGACCGCGTTATTGGGTTGGGTAATCCTATCGTGCAGCGGTACGAGCGGGTTGTCTTTGAAAAATCACTAATAAATCCCTCGGGTCAACCATTGGCTTCGTTCATCTGTCCAGGACATCCCCTTCTTGATGTCGTCTCTGACATTATCTTGGAAAGGAATCGTGATTTGCTCCGGCGTGGAACAATTTTGGTAGACGAAAATGACACTGGAACCAAACCCCGGGTACTATTCTATTTAGAGCATGCTCTTCAGGATGGCACTATGACCAGGAGCGGAGAGCGGACCGTTATTTCCAAACAGATGCTGTACGTGGAATTAAATTCGGATGGCAATGCATATCATCCCCAATATGCACCTTACCTTGATTATCGCCCTCTTAAAGAAAATGAACCATCCTGTGACACTATATTGAAGCGCCCTGAGTGCGGTTGGATAACTGAAGAATTAGAGAAAATAGTCCAGGGTTACGCGATTTCTAATGTTGTTCCTGAACACATTAAAGAAGTCCGTGACCGCCGATTGGAATTAGTCGTAAAAACAGAAAATGCCGTAAAAGAGCGTTTATCGAAAGAAATAAATCATTGGGACCACAGGGCGGAAACTCTGAAACTCCAAGAACAGGCTGGCAAAGTAAATGCGAAACTAAATTCTGATGAAGCCAGAAAACGAGCTGATCTTCTACAAGAACGATTGCAAAAACGCCTTGAGGAGTTGAGTCTTGAGAAGCAAATTTCTGCCTTGCCGCCAGTAATTCTTGGGGGCGTACTCGTGGTGCCTATCGGATTAATTGCCAGGATGACAGGCCAACCCAATCAAAATACATCTAATTCCGTGGACAAGATGGCGGCTGCAGCGAAAGCTCGTGATTTGGTAATGGAAACTGAGCGCCAATTGGGCTTTGATCCGGTAGATCGCGAAATTGAAAAAGTCGGTTATGATATTGAAAGTCGGATCCCAGGAACCGGGAAATTACGTTTTATTGAGGTCAAGGGACGGGATACTAGCGCAAATACTCTTACTGTAACGCGTAATGAAATTCTTTATTCTTTAAATAAACCCGACGATTACATACTTGCTATCGTTGAGTTCGAGGCTGATAATAAACATCGAATTCATTATCTTAAAGAACCATTTAAACGAGAACCTGATTTTGGCGTGACAAGCGTAAATTATGATTTTGTGGAATTATTAACACGATCAGAAGATCCAAAATGATAAACCGAGGATAATTTGACCATGGCGTATTATAGGTAGGTATACAAAAATGAATGTGAAAACACATAAAAAACTAATAGAAGTGGCATTACCGCTGGAAGCGATAAATATTGCGTCGGCAAGGGAGAAATCTATCCGGCAAGGTCATCCTTCCACGCTGCATTTATGGTGGGCTAGGCGGCCATTAGCAGCGGCGCGCGCCGTTATTTTTTCTCAGATGGTGGATGACCCATCGGCGCATCCGGATATTTTCCCTACTCCAGAAAAGCAGAATAAAGAACGCCAACGCCTTTTTAAAATCATTGAGGACCTGGTGAAATGGGAAAACACCACCAATGAGACAGTTCTCCAAGCAGCACGGGATGAAATCTGGCAAAGCTGGCGTGCTGCTTGTGCAGAGAATGCTGACCATCCTCAAGCAAAAGAACTATTCAACCGGCACATTTTACCGGCCTTTCACGACCCTTTTGCCGGCGGCGGTTCCCTGCCGCTGGAAGCTCAGCGGTTAGGGCTGGAAGCATATGCCAGTGACCTGAATCCAGTAGCGGTGTTGATTAACAAAGCGATGATTGAGATACCACCCAAGTTTGCTGGTAAACCGCCTGTAAATCCAGAGGCTAGGAAAAACATGGGACACACCGGTTCATGGAAAGGGGTGGCTGGCTTGGCTGAGGATGTGCGTTATTACGGTCAATGGATGCGGGATGAAGCGGAAAAACGCGTTGGATACCTTTACCCCAAGATTGAAATTACCGCCGAAATGTCTAAAGATAGACCGGATTTAAGACCACTGATAGGGCATAAACTCACGGTGATAGCATGGCTATGGGCGCGCACGGTTAAAAGCCCAAACCCAGCTTTCAGAAATGTGGATGTGCCACTGGCAACGACGTTTATGCTCTCTAGTAAACCTGGCAAAGAAGCTTATGTGGAACCGTTGATTGAAAATAACGGTTATCGGTTTACTGTGAAAGTGGGTAAGCCAAAAGACCAGAAAATGACGGAGAGCGGCACCAAGCCAGCTGGTAGAGGATCCACTTTCGAGTGTCTGGTCTCAAAAACACCGATTGATGGTAAATATATAAAGTCTGAAGGTCAAGCTGGGCGGATGGGAACACGGCTGATGGCGATTATCGCCGAAGGTGAGAGAGGGCGTATATATCTCCCCCCGATAGCTGAGATGGAAACCATCGAATTCAAAGCAAAACCGACATGGAAACCTGAGCAAGAACTAATAGGGAAAAGTGCCGACCAATTACCACTTTATGGAATGAAGCAATATTGGCAACTTTTTACTCCCCGCCAACTTACCGCACTAACCACTTTTTCTGATTTAGTAACTGAAGCGAGAGAGAAAGTTAAACATGACGCGCTTGCCGCAGGGTTAGCCGCCGACAATTTAGGTCTGGATGGTGGCGGTAATGGTGCTAATGCTTACGCGGATGCGGTATCCGTGTATTTAGGACTTGGTACCGGCAGAAGCGCAAATTATTGGTCTTCCCTAACCCCGTGGGGTGGCGAGTTTATTGTTCAAACATTTGGTCGTCAAGCAATTGCTATGGTCTGGGATCATGCCGAAGCCAACCCATTTTCGAGTTCAACAGGAAATTGGACAGGTGCATTAGAATGGGTCGAGAATGTAATGGTTACAAGCTTGTCAGGACTCCATGAAGCAAAAGCATCGCAGAATGATGCTCAAACACAAACGATAAGTTTGGGGAAAATCGTCTCTACAGATCCACCTTATTATAATAATATTTGTTATGCAGATTTATCTGATTTTTTCTATGTTTGGTTACGTCACTCACTGAAGCCCATTTTCCCACAACTAATGGCTACTCTAGCAGCTCCTAAAGCTGAAGAATTGGTAGCAGAAGCTTCTCGGCACGAGAATAAGGATGAGGCTGAAATATTCTTCTTAGAAGGGATGACTAAAGCGATGCACCGTTTGGCAGAACAGACTCACCCTGGTTTCCCGGTCACTATTTATTACGCTTTTAAACAATCGGAGACAGAAAAGGAAGGTACTGCCTCTACAGGTTGGGAGACTTTCTTGGAGGCAGTCGTAAAAGCTGGTTTTACGCTTACTGGAACCTGGCCAATGCACACGGAGAGAGACCAAGGCTTAAAAACCGGTAGTAACGTTCTTGCTTCTAGTATCATTCTCGTTTGCCGCCCTCGATCGATCGATACAAAGCCAATAACCCGCCGCGAGTTTATCGCTAAATTGAAGGCAGAATTGCCAATTGCCCTTACCCATTTACAACGCGGCAATATAGCACCGGTTGATTTGGAACAAGCTGCCATCGGGCCTGGTATGGCAATCTATACAAGTTATGAAAAGGTAGTGGATGCCGAAGGCAATTCTCTCTCGGTGCGGGATGCATTGCGGCTTATTAATCAGACCCTCTACGAAGTTCTTACCGAACAGGAAGGCGATTTTGATTCGGATACCCGTTGGGCATTGGTATGGTTTGACCAATTCGGTTTCGCAGAGGGTGATTACGGTATTGCCGAGCAACTTTCCAAATCAAAAAATATTAGTGTCGGGGGCATGGTCACTGCAGGCATCCTAACTTCTAAAAGCGGCAGAGTGCGTCTTTTTAAACCGTCGGAACTCCCTACAGACTGGGAACCGGAAAAAGACCGACGTTTAACCGTTTGGGAAATGACGCACCAGTTAATCCGTGTCCTAGAAGCCGGAGGTGAAAAACCCACGGCAGACTTAGTAAACAAGCTAGGTAATAAGGCTGAAATTGCCCGTGAGTTGGCATACCGGCTTTATATGGTCAGCGAACGCAAGAAACGGCCATCGGAAGCGGGCCTTTACAACAGCCTGGTAAAAAGTTGGCCTGAAATATTACGACTTGCTCAGGAACAAGCCAAGGCTCAACCTCTTCAGGAGCGGATGATCTAAAAGGAGCAGAACATGGCAATTACGAACAAAGAGCGCGTTGGTAAGGTCCTTGATTTACTGAAGGAAGGACTAAAACCGTATATTGAAAGAGAATTTAAGAATAAATACGGTACCAGTGCCGCTGATGAAATTAATCGCGTTGTTTCAGATGACCGTTTATATAATGGTAAATCTATCAAAGATTGGGATATCGCCGCTCTATTAAGACTTATGTGGGAAAAATGGAATGATGTTTTCCGTGATACCCTTGGACCGGCCGATCGCGGCTTCGTTGGTGAACTGAGAGGAATAAGAAATAATTATGCCCATGACGAGTTGTTTTCCAGTTCTGACACGCGCCGTGCTCTTGATACTGCCCATCGTTTATTAAAAGATGTTTCCGCACCACAGGTTGAAGAAATCGAGAAGATGGAGATGGAACTGTCTCGCTTGATATATGATGAGCAGGTCCGTAACGAGAAACGTAAAGTTTCAGACGGATTGTTTGAAACTCAATTAGCCGGCAATCTGAAATCCTGGCGAGATGTGGTGAGTCCGCATCATGACGTTGCCAGTGGAACTTACCAACAAGCCGAGTTTGCTGCAGATTTATGGCAAGTACATCTTGGCGAGGGGTCAGACGAATACCGTAAGCCCGTGGAGTTCTTCCAGCGAACCTTTCTTACCGACAGCCTGAAGAAATTACTGATTTCGGCTGTTCTGAGAATCTCCGGTAAAGGTGGTGACCCGGTAGTGCAGCTGCAAACTAATTTTGGTGGCGGTAAAACCCATTCCATGTTAGCTCTTTACCACCTCTTTTCTGATGTAGCACCGTCTGATCTTCCCGGAGTGGATGCGATTATGAAGGAAGCGAAGGTCGAAAAACTGCCAACGGTAAGGAAAGTGGTTTTAGTTGGCAACCGTATTTCCCCCGGTAATCCTGTTAAAAAACCGGATGGCACTGTAATCCACACTCTATGGGGCGAAATTGCATGGCAACTCGGTGGTAAAAAAGCTTACGAAACTATTCTTGCTGATGACAAAAAAGCCACGAGTCCGGGAGATGCGTTACGTCAATTGTTTAATCAATATGGACCGTGTTTAATATTGATTGATGAATGGGTGGCTTACGCCCGCCAATTGCATGACAAAGATGGTATTCAGTTGCCAGCAGGTAATTTTGAGACGCAGTTTACATTTGCCCAATTATTAACCGAATCCGCTAAGACTGCCAAGAATTGTCTTTTGGTAATTAGTTTACCTGCTTCGGATACTACCGGTTCTCCGCATACGCAGGCAGATGATACCGAAGTGGGTGGCCAGCGCGGTAGAGAAGCCTTGGAGCGTTTACACAATGTGATTGGTAGAGTAGAGTCATCCTGGAAACCAGCCAGTGCCGAAGAGGGTTTTGAAATTGTTCGTCGAAGATTGTTCGAACCATTAACGCAGCAAAGTCAATTTATCGCAAGGGATACGGTAGCTAGTGCATTCCATGATATGTACAATACGCAGCAGCAGGAATTTCCCAATGAATGTCGAAACGCCGCTTATGAAGCGCGTTTAAAAGCAGCCTATCCCATTCATCCGGAGGTTTTCGACCGACTTTATTCCGATTGGTCAACCTTAGTTAAATTTCAGCGCACCCGCGGTGTTTTGAGATTAATGGCAGCGGTCATACATAATCTTTGGGAAAAGGGCGACCAAAATCCACTGATAATGCCCTGCAGTATCCCTATCTCGGATTCCTATGTTCAATTTGAACTTACACGTTACCTTTCTGATAACTGGACGCCTGTGATTGAAAAAGATGTGGATGGACCTAGTTCGTTACCACTGCGGTTAGACAATGAAATCCCTAATCTGGGAAGAATATCCGCCTGCCGAAGAGTGGCAAGGACAATCTATCTTGGTTCAGCTCCGACATCGACTGCTGCTCACCGGGGTATTGAAGACCGGCGGATTAAATTGGGTTGCATCATGCCCGGTGAATCACCGGCCATCTTTGGCGATGCAATGCGCCGTCTCAGCAGTTCGGCCACGTATCTTTATCAGGATGGTTCGCGCTATTGGTATTCAACACAACCGACTCTAAAACAAATGGCGGCTGAAAGAGCGGCGGATATAAAGCGCAGTCCTGAAAAAGTTAGCCAGGAAGTTGAAAAACGCATTCGGCTGGAAGTGCGGAACACCGGTGATTTTAGTCGCGTTCATCCCTTCCCTCAATCAAGCCAGGATATCATGGATGACTATGATTCTAAACTGGTAGTATTGGGAATAGATTTTCCATATGTAAAAGACTCCACAGAAAATAAAGCTGAAGCAGCAGCAAAGACTATGTGGGAAACCAGGGGCAATGCTCAACGCTATTGTCGAAATACTTTAGTATTTCTAGCCGTTGATAAAACACGGCTGCAGGATTTGGACGATGCGGTCTGTACCTACCTCGCCTGGGAATCCATAATCAAAGACAGCGAGCGTTTGGACCTTAGTCCAAATCAAGTAAGGGAATCAGAAACACAGCGCGAAGGTGCCGATGGTGTGGTGAAAGCCAGAATTCCGGAAGCTTATCAATGGCTTTTAGTGCCGGTTCAAGCGGATCCAAAGAAACCGATGGAATGGAAATCGTACAGGCTGACGGGACAGGATAGTCTGGCGGCACGTGCCAGTAAACGGTTAAAAAATGAGGAACAGCTTATTGCCAAACTTGCCGGAACTAATCTAAGGTTAGACCTAGATAAAATTCCCCTGTGGCGCGGTGATCACGTTTCGGTAAAACAGTTAGCAGATGATTTTGCCCAATTCTGTTATCTACCGCGGCTCAAAGATACTGACGTGCTTTTAGGTGCAATCCAGAATGGTGTTAGCGCGATGTTATGGCGAAATGATACATTCGCTTACGCGGATAGCTACGATGAGGAAGTCAAACGTTATCGTGGCCTTGTTTGCGGCCGCCAGATGAGCATCATGTCGAGTAGCATGTCAGGATTAGTTGTCCGTGCAGATGTAGCAGAAAAACAAATCTTGGCTGAAAGTGCGCTCCAGCCAACTACAAATGGATCACCTGGTTCTATAATAACTACAGCGGCGGGTGATACTTCCGGTCCAGGTTCTGATGTCGGAAAACCAGAGACTCCGGTAAAGGCAAACTTACCGAAACGTTTTTATGGAACTGTTAGCCTTGATCCAGCACGTACAGGCAGAGATGCAGGGAGAATAGCAGAGGAGATAATAACGCATCTTGTTGCTTTAAATGGGGCGGAAGTTAAAGTAACTCTGGAGATCGAGGCTGATATCCCGTCGGGAGTACCAGACAATGTGGTACGCACCGTGACGGAAAACAGCCGCACACTTAAATTTATCAGCCAGGGATTTGAGAAAGAATAGTTAATTAACAAAACGGACGAGGTCAATTGGTTGATGCTGGTGCGTAATATCAAAATGTATAGACCGTATGAGGGTTTTTCTTCCGAAGCAATAGTTGAAGAGATGTTATCAGGGTTTATATCTCATGATATTGAGGTTTGTACTTATTGTTTTGAAGAGTTAGCCTGCAGAAAACATAATAAAATCAATTCTATAAGAGAAAAATTAACTGCTAAACATTTAGAACCTATAGCTTGGTTGGAAACAGCCGCGGGAATTACACAAAAGTACAAATCAACTACAAAGGGGCATTGTAATGTTTATATTATTTTACTAAAGGGTATGGATGCCGGGAACCCAGGCTACGCTTTGTACGTAGGCCAATCTTACCATTCACCCGAAAAACGTTTTCAACAACATAGAGAAGGTTACAGGGCAGCTAGAAGTGTTAAAAATTACGGTTATTGCCTTCTACCGAGTTTATATGAGCATTTGAATCCAATGTCTCGAAGTGAGGCTTTACAACTTGAAAGTGATATATTTGAAGCGTTATCGAGCACTGACATACCAACCTATGGTGGGCACTAATTTTTTAGCATAATTAAGAGTAATTTATCGTGTCGATAATATTCGGGGATGTCGTCTGGTAACACAGATTACTAAAATGGGAATTCAAGTGAGGTTGAATATTAAAACATTGAGACAAGAAATCCTGCAGTTTTTAAAAAATAATCAAGACAAAGAATTCAAAATGGACAACATTAGAGACGAAATGTGGAAAATATTCGCGCCTGAATCAATGAATGCTTACGGGTATTTTGTCGCAGCATTTCAACATGAGATCGATAATTTAGTGAAGCGGCGAAAAATAAAGAAAAAAGATGATATGTACTCTATTAGCTAATAACATTTTAAAATTTAGTTAGTTGTTCAGGAGGTAAAAATGTCATATATTAGTGAGAAGTCAATCGAAGTCAGATGCCCGCGAGACGAGTGTCAACATAGTTGGCTATTAACAATACCAAGGCAGTATGTCAGCGCAGAGGCAATTCTAGACGAAATTACTGGGATGTCAGGTCACAATGAAAATTGTCCAAAGTGTGGGACCGGAGTTTTTATCCATTACCTAAAGAAAAACGAAAGACCGTTACGACCGCCGGTCAAAGGCCATTGGCAAAGTCCACCTTAAGGAGACGTAACAATGAAGAGAACTTTGACCATGGGAAACCCGCAGGATATTGATTGGGTTGGTCGCAATTGGTCTAGATGGATAGACTTTCACAGTGCTTTTGATCGTGAAAGTGAAATACCTCGCCAACCAGGTGTTTATCGAATTCGGGACGCCCATTCAACCAGCACGCTTCTTTATATCGGCGAGAGTATAGATATAAGGGCCAGACTCTTTCAACTTAGGAATGCAATGGCTAAGGTCGCCTCAGGGGGCCCACAGGGCCCTCCTCATTGGGCCGGCGCAGGTATATTACATTATCAGCAATTAGGCGCTGTAATTCAGGTTAGCTGGCTTTTGGACGCTGTGACGGATGAGGGGGAGCGCAAGGGTATTGAGTGTGAATCTATCGCCGCTCATCGATGGGCTTCTGGTAAGAATCCAGAATGCCAATTTATCGCATTGCATAGAAGGGATATTTAATCATAGTTTCCAAACATGGGTTATCGCTAAAACAAATTATTTTAGGATAGAAAGGTAAATGTCACAAGGATTATCAAACTTTCAAATTCCTCCCCCTGCAAATTGGCAAGATTTTGAGTCGCTATGTTGGGATTTGTGGAGAGCAATATGGAACGATCCAAATACTCAAAAAAATGCCAGGCAAGGACAACCACAAAATGGCGTCGATATTTTCGGCAGGCCTGACAATGGAAATGAATGGGCAGGCGTGCAATGTAAAGTTAAAAACAATTACAACGAGAAATCTCTTACTGAAGAAGAAATACTAGTAGAAGTCGAAAAAGCAAAATCCTTTGATCCGAAACTGAAGTCTTTTACAATTGCTACCTCGGGGAAAAGAGACGTTAAGTTTGAGGCCATAAGTAGGATTATCACCGATAAGCATTTAGCATTAGGCCTTTTCCCCGTACACATTTGGAGTTGGGACGACATCCTAATGCGTCTAGATGAATACCCGGAAATAATTGAAAGACACTACCGTGCACTAATATCGCTTTTAGTAAAAACCCAGAGGCCAAAACTCTCTATAGCTTGTTGCGTTACTGATCCGAAAACTCCAGATAAACGTCTTATGCAAAGTGCGATACAGGATGGCGTGGCAGGTGTTATTACTCCAAGGTCTCGGTATCATTTGCGAATCACGATAAGCAATAGTGGAAACGCAGACGCAAGGCATGCTAGGGTGATAATTTCTTTTGAAGAAATTGACATTGTAAGAGTAATCAATGGGCCGAATTATAGGATAGACAACTTACGAAATAGGCAACCAACACTTCAGTGGGATAATCCTATTGGCGTAGTATATGCAAACCCAAACGCGGCTGACTCTGTATGGGAGCTGGAAGTAAAACTACATAAAAATCGATGGGGCATTATTTCATGGGAAGCACAGGCTCAGGATATGAATTTTGTCAATGGAAGATTTGTTTTGCTTGGATTGGAGTCCGCACGACCGAATCTTGAAATAAAACCTTACTATTTACAGAGATACGAAGACTTTTGGGGTAGTGAGAACAATCAACGAGCAAAGATGTCGGGGCACTAGAAAGTATATTGTGACATTATCGATGTAATTAATATATAAATGAAGCTAGGAGATACTTGTGCCAAACCGCCAACTTACAGACAATGAAAGAAGTCTCGCTGTCCTAATATTAGATAATGTGAAGGAGAAAATTGCCTCAGCCTCTAAAAACGATCCAAGATTGGAATGGGCAATGAGACGATACATCTACAAGCAACTTATTTACGGTGAACGCAAGTCCCCCATGGCTCGGCGGGTGCTCAAGTCGAAACTTAGGAAAAACCAAAATGGGTTGTGTGCGCTATGTGGAGAGCTACTCCCAGAGAAAGGGACGATCCTAGATAGGCTGGAGGCGATGAAGGGATACGTGGAAGAGAACACGAGACTACTGTGTCCTCTGTGTGATCAGAAAGTACAACAAGAGCGTAAATATTCTTGAGACGATTACTAATATCATAGGCTCCGATAAGAGAATGAAGAGATTGGGCAACGAACGCTGACATGGTGTTTTGTTGAAATTAGTTTAAGTCCGGAGGAAAATATGCGCCCAAATATTTCTGAATTCAGTTACGGCTATGCGATTACAGAAGAACTGGTGCATTGGCAGGGTACCAGAATGACAGCTGCCCCAGTCTTTCCTTCACTTTATCAGGAAGGTCAAGCAGGAGGAGGTTGGGATGTCATGCTAAAAAGAGGAGGTATTCCTCTGTTTCTGCAATTTAAATTATCCGATTGTATGACTCGCCAAAGTGCATATGAGTGTCAACAAGGGTGGTTTTACCCGCCTTTCTACCGTATGCACGTTAGACCTGCTCGATTTTCAGATCAGCATGAGATGCTCCTAGACCTTGAGAAATCCGGAGAAGAGGTGTACTATAGTGCCCCCGCTTTTCATGAACCCTGGGAACTTGACCAAGCGTATATAAGCCACCAGGTTAAGCAGCGTTCCATTTGGATTCGCCCGTCTTTCATCGGTCCGTTACCTGACATTTGGGACCATCACGTGGCTTTTCAACAGCCTGGTGTTAAGCGATTTTGTTCTGAATCGTGGCAGATAAAAAACCAATCCGATTTTGAATCATTTACATCTACCATCCTTTCTTCCATCAAAAAAAGAGGAAAATTTGCTTTGAAATCTGAAGCTTTGAGCATTGTTTCTGACCATCTTGCAGAAATCGCCCGGAAAAGACGTGACATATCCACGGACACATATGAGGCCATAAAGCAAACCACAAAATCGTGGAGTTATCTTGAAAGGCTCGCATTCTACGCTAGCATGTTTCTCGGAGTTCAGTTATTCGTTGTAAATGAGCTCGCCTAGTAGCAAATCAAACTACCCGGGCTTTTTTCAGAATAGAATTTGACCCTTTAGATTTTAGAAGGACAGATCCAATGGGTATTGATGTTAATATCATATTTACACCAGAGGGTGATCCCATAGCTCCAGATGTTATTAGCCAAAAAATCGTCAACTTTGGTTATCAAGACGCGGTTATCACTGTAATCCATGATTCTAAATATTTGGACAGAAATGGAGAAATGTTTATTCAATGTGCAACGCTAATATTATCAAATTTTGGAATGACTAGAAGTGGTCCTTTCTATGGAAATGAGAATCAACTTAAGCTTCTTCGAAGTATTTGGAATGAAATAGGAAATAGTCTTTTCACAATACGTAATTCCATATTTGAAAGCGGATTATCTAGCGACAGATTTCTGCTGGAATTGGATCACCGCAAACGTGAAGAATTAATTAACCAGATTTGGATACTATCCAAACAGCTTTTGCCGTTTACGATGGGGAAAACATCCTATGGCCTTGTCGGAGCGAGTAAAATACTCTTCTCCGTTTTACCAGAAATTGTTCTCCCAATTGATAATATTCAATGGCGATGTGTATTTAAAACCGTTGACCTCGGGGACGTACTGAATAGAATGGTATCTGATATCCAACGTTGGGAAAAGGCAACGGATAGACTATTCAACGAATTAGATCCTTCCAAAGGATTAACGACTCTTCCATCTGCTTACAACGTGATGGCAATGGCTGCTAGACCAAAAAATATTGGTTAAAGTTGGTAAATAGTTTAGGTTAAAACACAGAAATTGTGGTTCAGGTATTAGATTAACTTAATAAGAAGTCAAAAATCTTTGATTCAAAAGAACGCTAGAAGCAAAGCAGGGATTAACCATTGAACCGTCGCAGAAATTTATCTAAATCTAAATATATTAATGGTCTGCAGTGCTTGAAGCTATTATGGATAGCAATAAATGATTCTGCAAGGCTGCCAGCATATGATGCAGTCACCCAGCATGTCTTCGACCAGGGACACATGATCGGAGAACTGGCGCAGCAACTGTATCTTGGTGGCATCAAGTTGGAGACAGAAAACATCGGGGCAAACTTGACTGATACCCGAGCATCCCTGAAACTACGTAAGCCGTTGTTTGAGGCAGGTTTCTCCGGTAACCGGCTCTACTGCCGGGTGGACATCCTTAACCCGTCTGGCGGTGAGGCGTGGGACATTGTAGAGGTAAAGAGTACCAATGATGTCAAGGACGAGCAGTTGTACGACGTCGCTTTCCAGAGGCACTGCTGCCAGTTGAACGTAGTGAAGATCAACCGCTGCCACATCATGCACCTGAACCGGGAATACGTTAAACAAGGCGATGTTGACCCGCAGCAGTTATTTGTAACTGAAGATGTAACGGACAGACTGGATGAATTCGCCGAAGGCTTAGAAACGCGTATCGCCGAGATGCTAAAGGTAATCGACTCGGACGAATGCCCGGCAACGGCCATCGGTCGGCACTGCAACGCCCCATACGACTGCCTGCTCCAGCAAGAATGCTGGAAACATCTACCGGAACACAATGTCATGACACTATGTTCCGGCAAGAAATTGGGTGAGGACCTGATGTCTCAGGGTATTCTGGACATCTCCAACATTCCGGAAGAGACTAAACTCAACGATAAACAGCAGATCCAGAAAGAATGTGTTATTTGCCGCCAGCCGCATATCGATACAAACGAAATTAAGAGTTTCCTGAAAGGCTTGAAATATCCGCTGTACTTTATGGACTTTGAGACCTTTGCGACCGCCATACCGATTTACGACGGGACCAGCCCCTATCAGAATATCCCATTCCAGTTTTCGCTGCATGTCATCACCAAGCCGGGAGCGATGGTGGAACACTATGAGTTTCTGGCGGAAGGAAAAGACGATCCGCGACCGGCATTTTTAGCCGAACTGAAGCAGGACATTGGTCCCAAGGGCAATATCCTGGTTTATTATGCCGCGTTTGAGAAAAGCCGGCTGAAAGAATTGGCCGGGGCTTTCCCTGAATACGAAAAATGGATTGATGGTATTAAGGAACGCATCGTCGACCTGAACGCACCCTTTAAAGATTTCAGCTATTATCACCCACAGCAGCTGGGAAGTTCCTCTTTGAAACACGTGCTGCCTATTCTGACCAATTTAAGTTATAGCGACATGAATATCGGAGAGGGAAATACCGCTAGTTTGAAATTCATGGAATCAGCTTTTGGTGATATTCCTGAAGAAGAGCGGCAAAAGATCCGAAATGACCTCCTCATCTATTGTGGACAAGACACCGGCGGCATGATTGAGATAATTAAAAAGTTACAGGAGTTGGCCGAGTAGCGAATTCTCGAATGAGGAAGACTTATTAGCAACATGTAGACGAGCTAAATTGGAAATGGAGGATGAAATAGA